>Ga0233427_10000129_pt1 | contig 100001 bp, 93 predicted proteins | sample SI_118_April2016_5_FD_179885 | JGI IMG/M metagenome (GOLD analysis project Ga0233427, IMG submission 179885) | Seawater microbial communities from Saanich Inlet, British Columbia, Canada - SI_118_April2016_100_MG | ecosystem: Environmental > Aquatic > Marine > Inlet | place: Canada: British...
CCTATAATGGAAAACTAATGCCATCAACCGATTACTGGTTTACTATCACTCTAGATATGCTTTATGGAGACGATCAAACACTTATTAAAACCTTTAAAGGTCACTTTAGCCTTAAACGATAAAACCCTAGTCTATAACGAAATTGAAATAACTATCAAAGGGTTCTGGGACAAGGGTATAATGCCACCACTCCATAGGATAATTTTTAAAATTATTTTTAGTCATAACTTTGAGCAGCAAAAGTCTATTAGACATTTGCTTGTCTGTAATATTGCTAAAATCTGTAGAAGACTCTGGGCCAAAAAAATCATAAATAGTCCCCATATCTAATTCCTTGTTTGTTTTATTATCTATAATAGTTAAATCAACGGTACTCCCTCTAGAATGACCTGATCTTTCAGCAATATATCCCATAGGAAAAAGTTGGGCTTTTTTTATTTTAGGATAATACAATGATTTATTTATTGTATCTGCAAGATCATTAGACCACTTAATAAAATAATTTACAGACATCTGAGGTCTGTATGCATCAAATATTTTTAATGACAAATTTTTTTTCTTTAAATCATTCTGAACTTGAACAAGAAATTTTGCAGCATCATAACTTATTATCGCCATATTTGATTTATATCCCTCAATAATATGACCTGTGAAATTGTTTTTAGTAGAATATCTTAAGTCAATTTTAATACTTTCATCTATGTCATTGATGTATACAAAACCTGAAGGTAATTTGCTACAACAAACTATGCAGAAAAAGAAAAATATATAAAAATATTTTGATAACATTAATACAAATATATATATAAATTTATTTGACTATTTTTGTCTAAATTTTTTAAAAGATGTCTAAGAATATATTGATTGTTTCATTACTATTTTTTTTCTTTAATATATCATTATCTCAATCTGAAAAAAAAGAGATTTTTGTAAAATACACTAATAATCAAATTAAGGCTGATGGCATTCTAGATGAGCCAGACTGGGCTTTAGCTAGAACAGCATCAGGCTTCTATGAGTACTTTCCTGATTATTCAGCAACCTCAAAAAATCAGGCTGAAATAAAGTTAATGAATGATGAAGATTTTTTATATGTTGGAATTAAGGTTATGGCCAATCCTGAAGACTTAAAGGTTAACTCATTAAAAAGAGATTTTCAGGCACCTAGTTCAGATAATATAACTATGATTTTTGATACTTTTAATGATGCTACAAATGCATTTGTAATTGGAAGTAATCACATAGGTGTTCAAAGAGATATGTTAATGTTCAATGGCGGAGTAGATATAAGAAATTCTTGGGATATGACCTGGGATGTCAAATGGACTTGTGAATCAAAAATTTATGATAATTATTATATAACTGAATGGAAAATTCCATTTAATGTATTTAAGTATAGAGAAGGAGAAATGAAATGGAGAGTGGGCTGTTATCAAAGAAATACAAAAAATAAAGCGTGGAATTTATGGCACGTAGTACCAGAAAATCAAGAATTTTCAAATCTAGGTTTTATGGGTGATATGTATTTTGAAAAACCCTTGGGGAAATCAAAAGCAAAAAAATCTATAATTCCTTATATAAATGGTATTACCTATAATGATTATGAAAAAAATATAACTGGAAATGATTTAGAATTTGGTGGAGATGCAAAACTAACTATAGACAATTCATTGACGTTAGACCTTACTCTTAATCCTGATTTTTCACAGGTAGAAATTGATGAACAAATAACCAATTTAAGCAGATATGAAGTTTCCTTACCTGAAAAAAGGCAGTTTTTTATTGAGAATAGTGATTTATTTTCAGGCTTTGGAGACAATCGTGATGCAAATCCTTTTTTCTCAAGAAGGATTGGTATTGCTAAAGATTTAGATGGGAATAGTATTCAAAATAAAATCAGTGGTGGACTAAAGCTAAGTGGAAAAATAAATAATAATTTTAGAATAGGAGTTTTAAACATGCAAACTGAAGAAGATCTAGACAATGAAATTGCAGCTACAAATAATGCTATTATTGCACTTCAACACAAAGTGTTTAATCGATCAAATATTAGCTTTATGTTTATCAATAGGCAAGCAACTAAAGATTATGAGTTTATGGATGAAGATGAAGAATACAATAGAGTAATTGGTATCGATTATAATCTTTCATCAAAAGATAGCAAATGGACAGGAAAATATTATTTTCATAAATCCTTCTCTCCTTCAGAAAACAATAAAGACTTTTCAATGGGAATCAAAACTAGTTATAATTCAAGAAACTTAACTTTTAGAGTAAGTGGCTTATATGTAGGTGATAATTATAAATCTGATTTAGGTTTTATAAAAAGAACAGGAATTTTAAAAATAAATCCAGATATAGGATATAAATTTTGGCCAGAAAATAAAAAAATACAAAGTCATGGTTTTGAAGTCACCCCAGTAATAATATGGAGGCCTGAATTAAATTATCAACTCTCAGATTATTTTGTTATTTCAAGATGGGAAGGGCAACTAAATAATGGAGATAATTTTAATTTGTCAATGAGAAATGTGTATACTTATTTGTATGATGATTTTGATCCAACTAGAACTGAAAATAGCATTCCTCTACCTGCTAACAGTGAATATTATTATACCAGTTTTGGATTTTCATATAATAATTATTTCTCTTCGAATGAATTTACATATAATGTTGAAGGAAAGTTTGGGGATTTCTATAATGGGTCAGAACTTTCAACACAGGTAAGACTTTCCTATAGAATTCAACCTAAATTTACTAGCTCAATAGGAATTAAATATGATCGAATTAAACTTCCAGATCCTTATTCAAGTGCTGATATAATTTTAATTGCTCCAAGATTTGAATTCACATTTACAAAAAATTTATATTGGGCTACACTTGTACAGTATAGCAATCAAAGAGAAAATTTAAGTTTGAACACTAGACTGCAATGGCGTTTTGCTCCATTATCTGATTTGTTCCTTGTATATAATGATAATTATTATACTGAAGAAAGGCATCATGGTTTATTTATTCCAAGAGTTAAAAACAGATCCTTAAATTTAAAGCTAACTTATTGGATTGATTTTTAGACTATGAAAAGATATTCAATACTAATACTATTTCTGATATTTTCTTGTACTAGTAATCAAGATAATTTTACTCTAAATGGAAAAATCGATGGACTTACTAAAGGGAAAATTTACCTATTGAAATCAAATAATTTTAATAGCATTATTTTAGATTCAACTGAAATTGATAATTCTTCAAAATTCACATTGAAATGTTATATAGAAATACCTCAAATTTTAATATTAAGACTAGAAAAATCTGACGTTGATAAAATTGAATTTTTTGCTGAAACTGGAACAATGACATTTAATACAAATAATAAAAGATTTCAATTTGATTCAAAATTTATTGGGTCTAAACAACAATTAAAGCTTAAGGAATTTAATTTATTTATAATAAAATTTGAAGAAGAAGATTTAGAGCTATTAGAACTACAAATACAACAGTCAATAAAAGGTAATCAAAAAGAAATTGACTCAATATCAATTTTAAGAGAAAAACTGGAAAAAAGAAAGATTCTGTTTGTAATTAATTATATAACAAATAATAGTAAAGAAATAATTTCACCCTATCTAGCATTAAAATATAATAAAGAAATTAAATCTGATTATTTAACTAAAATTTATAACTCTTATAAAAAGGAAATTTCAGAATCTAAATATGGAATAGAATTAAAGAAAATTATAGAATAGTAGCTAAAAAAACTATTTTCTGTTATAATCATCCTGAAGCCTTACTATATCATTTTCGTCTGAAGGATTATTGATGTCTGTATGTTGCCAAATCTCAGCTACAATACCAATATTTTTCAAGCCTATAAGCCTATGTCTTTCCTGAATATCAAAAGTAATAGTATCACCACTTTTATGAATATTAATTTTAGTTTCAATATCATTTTTTGATCTTATCACCCCAACAGAACCTTTATAAATTTTCCAAATCTCTTTTCTTCTAAAATGGTATTGCCATGATAACCTGCTGTTAGGATCAACTATAAGAATTTTTGGGCTTAATCTTGTATCCTTAGAAAGATTAATATTTATATCATTAAAAAAAGTAGATATAAATAATGATCTCTGCTTTTCATCAATCACTAGAAATCCTCCCCAAGGCCTATTAAAATCATAGTCTACAACATTAAATCCTAATGTATCTATTTCTTCTTTTATCTTGCTATATATACCTATATTATCTTTCAACTTCCAGAATATTTTACAAAATTTCTTGGGGTTTCATAAAGTGTAATTTCCAAATCTAAATTTGGATCTAGTTTAGGTTTAATTTTATTGTATATGAAAATACAAATATTCTCAGCCGTAGGATTTATTGATTCAAATTCTTTTACATCTAAATTTAAATTCTTATGATCTAATTTATCTTCAACTTCTTGTTTAATAATTCTTTTTAATAAAATCATATCAATAACATATCCAGTATCAGTATTGATTTTACCTGTCACACTTACAATTAACTCATAATTATGTCCATGAAAATTTGGATTATTACACTTTCCAAACACTATGTCATTCTTCTTCTGTGACCACTTATTATTAAAAAGTCTATGGGCAGCATTAAAATGTGCTTTTCTACTAACTGTTACCTTCATCTATATTTTTTTTAACTGAGTATAATAATTATCCATAATTATTTTAAACCATTCAGTGTAATTCTTAGATCTTTTTCTTACATCATCTTTAATATTATCTAAACTCATCCATTTCCAATTATCAACCTCATCAGAATTTATTTTAACATTACCATTGTATTTTCCAACTAATATATAATCTAATTCATGTTCAATTAATCCATTATCAACTCCAACATTATATATAAATGAGCCTATTTCATTTAGTTCAACACAGAAGCCCATTTCTTCTAAAAGTCTTCTCTTTCCTGCATTAATATTAGATTCTCCATCCTTTTGATGACTACAACAAGTATTTGTCCATAATCCAGGTGAATGATACTTATTTATATTTCTTTTTTGAATCATTAACTCGTTTTTATTATTAAAAATAAAAACTGAAAAAGCTCGATGCAAAGCTCCTTTTTTGTGAGCCTCCATTTTTGGCATTAAACCTATCTTTTTGTCATTTTTATTGACAAGAATAACAAAATCATCAATCATAATATGACGAAAATACTAAAGAAAGTTTAATAATCAATAGACTAAGCCTTTCCTGTAGGGCCAAAATTCAGTTGAATATTAGGATTTTCGTAATCCTTTATAGATCCAAAATTCTCTTCAAATCTCTTTATATTATCATTTAAGGCTTTTGATAATTTTTTTGCATGTTGAGGTGTAATTATAATTCTGGACTTTACTTTATTCTTTGGAGTACCTGGCATTATAGCAATAAAATCAATTACAAATTCTGAAACTGAATGATTTATAATTGCAAGATTAGAATAAATTCCTTCTGAAATTTTTTCATCAATTTCAATATTGATTTTTCCTTTTGAATTTTTTTTCTCTGAACTCATGATTTTCTTCATTAATTAGTATTAACTTCCTCTTCCTCAGATTCTAGTTTTGAATTAATTAATTCATCGTATACTTCCTTTGAGCCTACTAATATATCATCATATTTTCTAAGACCTGTACCTGCAGGAATTCTATGACCTACAATTACATTTTCTTTAAGTCCATTAAGATTATCAACTCTAGCATTTACAGCAGATTCATTAAGCACTTTTGTTGTTTCTTGGAATGATGCAGCTGAAATAAATGATTTTGTTTGAAGTGAAGCTTTTGTAATACCTTGTAAAATAGGTGTTGCAGTTGCTGGTTTAGCGACTTTTGCAATAAGCTCTTTTTTATCTTGTCTTTTTAGTATTGAATTCTCATCTCTAAATTCTCTACTAGATATTATTTGGCCTACTTTATAATTTTCTGAATCACCCGCATTCTCAACTATTTTTTTACCATATATACTGTCATTTTCATAAATAAAGTCAGATTTATGAACTAACTGATCTTCTAAGAAAATAGTATCACCTGAATCTTTAATTTTTACTTTTCGCATCATTTGCCTTACAACTACCTCAAAATGTTTATCATTAATTTTTACTCCTTGGAGTCTATATACTTCCTGAACTTCATTCACTAAATATTGTTGAACAGCAGAAGGTCCTTCAATATTCAATATATCATTTGGAGTTATAGATCCTTCAGACATAGAGGTTCCTGCTTTTACATAATCATTTTCTTGTACAAGAATTTGATTAGAAAGCTTGATTAGATATTTTCTTATTTCTCCAGTTTTAGATTCAATAATAACTTCTCTATTACCACGCTTTATTTTCCCAAATGAAACAACACCATCTATTTCACTAACTATAGCAGGATTAGATGGGTTCCTAGCTTCAAACAATTCTGTTACTCTAGGAAGACCACCAGTAATATCACCTGTTTTAGCAGATTTTCTAGGTATTTTAACTAGTATTTTCCCAAGGTCTATTGATTCATTATCCTCTATCATCAAATGAGCTCCAACAGGTAAATTATAAGATCTAATTATTTCATCTTTTTTATTTTTTACATGAATTGTTGGTATTATTTTTTTATTTCTAGACTCAATTATTACTTTTTCTTGGAAACCAGTTTGTTCATCAATTTCAACTTGATATGTTACGCCCTGTTCAATATTTTCATAATGAGTCTTACCAGAAAAATCAGCAATAATTACTCCATTGTAAGGATCCCATTCACATATTAATGTATCCCTTTTAATTTTTTGTCCATTCTTAATAAATATAGTAGCACCGTAAGGAATATTGTTATTACTTAAAAGCAATCCAGTAGTAACATCTATTATCTTTAATTCTGATGATCTTGAAACTACAATATTTATATTATTTCCTTCACTGTCAGTTCCCTTAACAGTCTTTAAATCTTCTATCTCAATTTTCCCGTTATATTTAGAAATAAGACTATTTTCCTCAGATATATTTCCAGCGATACCCCCAACATGGAATGTTCTTAAGGTCAGCTGTGTTCCAGGTTCACCAATTGATTGAGCAGCAACGACACCAACAGCTTCTCCAATTTGAACCACTTTTCCTGTGGCCAAATTTCTTCCATAACATTTTGTACATATTCCTTTCTTGGATTCACAAGTCAAAGCAGATCTAACTTCAATTTTATCAATTGTAGAATTTTCTATTTTATTAGCAATTTCATCATTTATTTGATTACCTGAAGCTACAATTAAGTCAGAATTTATTGGATCGTGAATATCATATAAGGCTGTTCTTCCTACAATTCTTTCCTCTAATTTTTCTACTACTTCCTCATTCTTTTTTAAAGGAGCTACATTGATTCCTCTTAAGGTACCACAATCATCTTCTGTAATTATAACATCTTGAGAAACATCAACAAGCCTACGAGTTAAATATCCGGCATCTGCAGTTTTTAATGCAGTATCTGCAAGACCTTTTCTCGCACCGTGAGTAGAAATAAAATATTCTAAAATTGACAAACCTTCTTTAAAATTTGACAATATTGGATTTTCAATAATTTCACCCCCACCTGCAGTTGACTTTTTTGGTTTTGCCATAAGGCCTCTCATTCCAGAAAGCTGTCGAATTTGTTCTTTAGACCCCCTAGCTCCTGAATCTAACATCATATATACAGAATTAAATCCTTGCTGATCTTCTCTAATTCTCTTCATAGAAAGCTCAGTTAATTCTGCATTAGTTGAAGTCCATATATCAATAACCTGATTATATCTCTCATTATTTGTAATTAAACCCATATTGTAATTAGCTTTAATTGCATCAACCTGTCTATTTGCTTTATCAATCATCTTATATTTCTCTTTAGGAATAATTATATCTCCTAAACTAAATGATAGACCTCCTTCAAATGCAAATTTATAACCAAGCGTTTTAATCTCATCTAAAAATGCTGCTGTTTCAGGAACATTAGTTACTTTTAAAATTTTTCCAATAATATCTCTTAATGATTTTTTTGTTAATACTTCATTTATATATCCTGCTTTTTCTGGTACTTTTTCATTAAATAAAACCCTACCAACAGTTGTTTCAATAATTTTATTAACAAGTTCTGTTTTATCATCATTATAATCTAATGTCCTTACTTTTATAGATGCATTGAGGTCAACTTTATTTTCATTATATGCAATAATCACCTCATCTGGTGAATAAAAAATTAAACCTTCGCCAGCTACATTAACCTCTTTATCTGATACTTTTAATTTTGTCATATAATATAAACCTAAAACCATATCCTGCGATGGAACAGTAATTGGAGAACCATTAGCAGGATTCAAAATATTATGAGATGCTAACATTAAGAGTTGAGATTCAAGAATTGCTTCTGGTCCGAGCGGAAGATGCACTGCCATCTGATCTCCATCAAAATCAGCATTAAATGCTGTACATACTAATGGATGCAATTGTATCGCTTTACCTTCAATTAATTTTGGCTGAAATGCTTGTATTCCCAATCTGTGTAATGTTGGTGCTCTATTTAATAATACAGGATGACCTTTTAAGACATTTTCTAGAATATCCCAAATAACTGAATCTCTTCTATCAATAATTTTTCTCGCAGATTTTACCGTTTTTACTATTCCTCTTTCCATTAACTTTCTAATAATAAAAGGCTTATATAGTTCTGCAGCCATACCCTTAGGTAACCCGCATTCAGATAATTTTAAATTAGGTCCAACAACAATAACTGACCTTGCAGAATAATCAACACGTTTACCTAATAAATTTTGTCTGAATCTACCTTGCTTTCCTTTTAATGAATCTGAAAGTGATTTTAATGGTCTATTTGACTCAGTTTTTACAGCAGATGATTTTCTTGTATTATCAAATAAGGAATCAACTGATTCTTGAAGCATTCTCTTTTCATTTCTCAAAATAACTTCAGGAGCTTTGATTTCTACTAATCTTTTTAATCTATTGTTCCTTATAATTACTCTTCTATAAAGATCATTTAAATCTGAGGTGGCAAATCTACCTCCATCAAGTGGAACTAATGGTCTCAGTTCTGGTGGGATTACTGGAACAGCCTTTATTATCATCCACTCAGGTAAATTCTCTCTATTTAGGTTTCCTTCTTTCAATGATTCAACTACCTGAAGTCTCTTTAATGCTTCAGTTTTTCTTTGTTTAGAAGTTTCATTATTTGCCTTATCTCTTAATTCATAAGAAAGCTTATCTAAATCAATTCTTGAAAGTAGATCAATAAGACATTCTGCTCCCATTTTTGCAATAAATTTTTCTGGATCCTCATCATCTAAATACGTGTTTTCTGGAGGTAATGTCTCCAAAATATTTAAGTACTCTTCTTCTGTTAAAAAATCCATATTACTAATAGGCTCACCTTCAATATTTACAGCAATACCAGGTTGAATAACTACATATCTCTCGTAATATATAATCATATCTAATTTCTTCGAAGGTAATCCAAGTAGATAACCTATCTTATTAGGTAGTGATCTAAAATACCAGATATGTGCTACAGGAACAACAAGATTTATATGACCTACTCGATCTCTTCTTACCTTTTTTTCAGTAACTTCAACACCACATCTATCACAAACTATTCCTCTATATCTTATTCTTTTATATTTGCCACATGCACATTCATAATCCTTAATGGGTCCGAAAATTCTTTCACAAAATAGACCATCTCTTTCAGGCTTATGTGTTCTATAATTTATAGTTTCAGGTTTCAAAACCTCTCCGCTTGATGCAGCTAAAATTGACTCAGGTGATCCTAGTCCTATAGAAATCTTGTTAAATTTCAAAGCTGGTTTATCTTGTTTTCTTGCCATAATAAATGGATAAATTATTAATAATAAATTATTCTTCTAATCTTATATCTAATGCTAGTCCCTTAAGCTCATGCATTAATACATTAAATGATTCTGGTAATCCAGGTTTTGGCATAGGATCACCCTTAACTATAGATTCATAGGTTTTAGCTCTTCCTACAACATCATCAGATTTAACAGTTAATATTTCTCTTAAGGTGCTTGATGCGCCATATGCTTCTAATGCCCATACTTCCATCTCTCCAAATCTCTGTCCACCAAATTGTGCTTTACCACCTAGCGGTTGTTGAGTTATAAGAGAATATGGTCCAATTGATCTTGAATGCATCTTATCATCAACCATATGCCCTAGTTTTAACATATATATAATTCCGACAGTAGCTGGTTGATCAAATTTTTCTCCACTTCCTCCATCATATAGATAAGTATGACCAAATTTAGGAACACCGGCATTAGAAGTAATTTCATTAATTTCATCTAATGAGGCACCATCAAATATTGGAGTTGAATACTTTTTATCAAGTTTTTTACCCGCCCAACCTAATACAGTCTCATAAATCTGACCTATATTCATTCTTGAAGGAACTCCAAGTGGATTTAAAACAATATCTACAGGTGTTCCATCCTCTAAAAATGGCATATCTTCTTCTCTTACAATTTTAGCTACAATGCCTTTGTTACCATGTCTACCTGCCATTTTATCTCCAACCTTTAATTTTCTCTTCTTGGCTATATATACTTTAGCTAATTTTATAATTCCTGCTGGCAACTCATCCCCTACAGAAATTGTAAATTTTTCTCGTCTTAATGATCCTTGAAGATCATTTTCTTTAATCTTATAATTATGAATAACCTGAGAGACTAAACTATTTGTATTAACATCTGCTGTCCATTTTCCTGCAACTAAATGAGCGTAATCATCAGCAGAATTTAACATCTTTAATGTAAATTTCTTTCCTTTTGGAAAAATTTCTTCTCCTAAATCATTAAAAATTCCTTGTGATGTTTTTCCAGACACTACATTAAACAATTTTTTAACTAAAACTTTTCTTAAGTCTTCAAATTTTTCATCAAATATTCTTTCTAATTCTTTTATATCATCTTTATCTTGAAGTCTTTTTCTTTTATCTTTTATTGCCCTTGCAAATAGTTTCTTCTCAATTACTATACCATTTAATGAAGGTGGTGCTTTTAATGATGCATCTTTAACATCTCCTGCTTTATCTCCAAAGATTGCTCTAAGAAGTTTTTCTTCTGGAGTAGGATCGCTTTCACCTTTCGGAGTAATTTTTCCAATTAGAATATCGCCAGGCTTAATTTCAGCTCCAATCCTAATCATACCATTTTCATCCAAATCTTTAGTAGCTTCTTCTGATACATTTGGAATGTCACTAGTTAATTCTTCATTTCCTAATTTTGTATCTCTTACATCAAGAGAATATTCATCAATATGAATTGATGTAAAAACATCATCTTTTACAACTTTCTCTGAAATAACAATTGCATCCTCAAAATTATATCCCTTCCATGGCATAAATGCAACTTTAATATTTCTACCCAATGCTAATTCACCATTATTTGTGGCATAACCTTCACATAAAACTTGACCTTTAATAACCTTGTCTTTTTTAGAAACAATCGGCTTAAGATTAACACAAGTTCCTTGATTTGTTTTCTTAAATTTTGTTAAATTATATGTAATAGTTCCAGAATTAAAACTTGTCAATAATTTTTCTTGATTTCTTTTATAAGTGATAATAATTTTATTAGCATCAACATAATCAACTACACCATCATTCTCTGCATTAATAAGAATTCTTGAATCAGATGCTACTTGTCTTTCAAGACCAGTCCCTACAATTGGTGATTCTGGTAAAAGTAATGGAACTGCTTGTCTCATCATATTAGATCCCATTAATGCTCTATTTGCATCATCATGTTCTAAAAAAGGGATTAATGAAGCAGATATAGAAGCAATTTGATTTGGAGCTACATCAGTATAATGAACTTTATTAGATTCAATTACTGGGAAATCACCCTCCATTCTTGCAATGATCATATCATCAATAATCTTACCAGTTTTATCAATCTTAATATTTGATTGTGCAATCAATTTCTCCTCTTCTTCTTCAGCACTTAAATAAATTGGTTCTGATTTTATATCAACTTTTCTATTATTAACCTTTCTGTAAGGAGTTTCAATGAATCCCATACTATTGATCTTAGCAAATACACTAAGAGAAGAGATTAATCCAATATTAGGTCCTTCTGGTGTTTCAATTGGACATAGTCTTCCATAATGAGTATAATGAACGTCTCTTACTTCAAAACCAGCTCTTTCCCTTGAAAGTCCTCCAGGTCCTAGCGCAGATAATCTTCTCTTATGAGTAAGTTCTGCTAATGGATTTGTTTGATCCATAAACTGAGATAGTTGATTTGTTCCAAAGAACGTATTTATCACAGAAGAAAGAGTTTTAGCATTTATCAAATCTATAGGAGTAAAAACCTCATTATCTCTTACATTCATTCTTTCTCTTATAGTTCTTGCCATTCTTGCTAATCCAACACCAAACTGAGAAGATAATTGTTCTCCCACAGTTCTTACTCTTCTATTAGATAAGTGATCTATATCATCTATTTCAGCCTTAGAATTTATTAATTCAATCAAATACTTTATTATAGTTATGATATCTTGCTTAGTTAAAACTTGCTTGTCTACACCAATATCAAGTCCTAATTTTTTATTCATTCTATATCGACCAACCTCACCTAGTTTATATCTTTGATCACTGAAGAATAACTTATCAATAATCCCTCTAGCTGTTTCTTCATCTGGTGGCTCAGCATTTCTTAGTTGTCTATAAATATGTTCAACTGCTTCTTTTTCTGAGTTTGTAGGATCTTTTTGTAGCGTATTATGAATTATTGCATATTCACCTTTCTGATTACTCTCTTTATGAACTAAAACTGTCTTAATTTCAGCTTCTATAATCTGTTCAGCATTTTCCTTGTTAATCTCAGTATCTCTATCTAGAAATACTTCATTTCTTTCAATTGACACAACCTCTCCTGTATCTTCATCTACAAAGTCCTCATGCCAAGTATTTAAAACACGAGCAGCTAATTTTCTGCCATAATACTTTTTTAAATTATTTTTAGAAGCCTTAATCTCTTCTGCTAAATCAAATATTTCAAGGATATCTTTATCTCTTTCATACCCAATTGCTCTAAATAGAGTAGTTACAGGTAATTTTTTCTTTCTATCAATATATGCGTACATGACGCTATTTATGTCTGTAGCAAATTCAATCCATGATCCTTTAAATGGAATTACACGAGCAGAATATAATTTAGTTCCATTTGCATGAAATGATTGTCCAAAAAATATACCAGGTGATCTATGAAGTTGTGAAACAACTACCCTTTCAGCTCCATTAATACAAAAAGTTCCACTTGGAGTCATATAAGGAATAGTTCCCAAGTATACATCTTGAACAATTGTTTCAAAATCTTCATGTTCAGGATCAGTACAATATAATTTTAGTCTTGCCTTTAATGGAACACTATAAGTTAATCCTCTCTCAATACATTCTTGAAGATTATATCTCGGTGGATCAACAAAGTAATCTATAAATTCTAATATAAATTGATTTCTAGTATCAGAAATCGGAAAATTATCCATAAAGGTATTGTATAACCCTTCATTTTCTCTTTCCTCAGACTTAGTTTCTAATTGAAAAAAGTCTTGAAATGATTTTATCTGAATATCTAAGAAGTCAGGATAATTAATTGAGTTTTTCAGTGATGAAAAACTAACTCTTTCTGCTTTTTTTGATGACATCTATTATATAATTAAATTTAAAATATGTTACAGTTATCTTTAAGCACAAACAGGCATTGATGTTAAGATAAATTCTTAACATCAATGCCTATGAACTTTTATATATTGAACTTATTTAAGTTCAACCTCAGCGCCAGCTTCTTCTAATGATTTCTTCATTCCTTCAGCCTCATCCTTGCCAACAGCTTCTTTTATAGTCTTAGGTGCTCCATCTACTAATTCCTTAGCATCTTTTAAACCTAAACCAGTTAATTCCTTAACTAATTTAACTACAGCAAGCTTTGAGCCTCCAGCGGCTTTAAGAACTACATCAAATTCTGATTTGACTTCATCTCCAGCATCACCTTCAGCTACTCCACCTGAAGGAGCTGCCACAGCTGCTGCAGCTGGTTCTATTCCGTATTCATCTTTTAAAATATCAGCCAATTCACTTACCTCTTTTACTGATAAGTTAACTAACTGTTCTGCGAAAGTTTTTAAATCTGCCATTTTTCTATTTTTAAGTAATTTCTCGTTAATATTTAATTTTAATTTTCTTTTTTATTTGTTTCTTCAGAGTCATCCTTAGCAGAAGCCTCATCAGTAGGTGCCTCAACAGAAACATCCTCAGTAGGTGCCTCAACAGAAACATCCTCAGTAGGTGCCTCAACAGAAACATCCTCAGTAGGTGCCTCAACAGAAACATCCTCAGTAGGTTCCTCAACAGAAGCCTCCTTATTAGTTGATTTTTCTTCTCTATTAGATAAAGTCTGAATAATTCCTGATAACTTGCTACTACTAGATTTTAATGCTGAAATAACATTTTTTACTGGTGACTGCAATAACAGAATTATTTCTCCTATAAGCTCTTCTTTTGATTTTATTGAAAATAAAAGTTCTAATTTTTCATCACCTAAGTATATGTCATTTTTAATAATTGCTCCTTTTAAAATAGGTCTGTCAGATTTTTTTCTAAAATCTTTAATAACCTTTGCTGGAGCATTTCCAACATCAGATAACATTACTGAAGTATTTCCTTTAAGAGTTTCTAAAAGACCCCCAAAATCCTTATCTAAATCCGTCATTGCTTTTTCAAGAAGTGTATTCTTCATTACTTCAAGTTTAACTCCTGATTTAAAGCACAGTCTTCTTAAATTAGATGTTTCTGTAGAATTAAGTCCAGAAATATCTGTCAAATAAATAATCTCATTCTGAGATAACAGATCTGTTATCTCAGTAATTGCTCTAGATTTTTCTTCTCTTGTCATAATTCAATTCTAAATTTTCGTGTCTATTGCTAAACTTGGACTCATAGTTGATGAAATATAAATACTCTTCAAATACGTTCCTTTAGATGAGTTTGGCTTAAGCTTAACTATTGTCTGAATTAATTCATTAGCATTTCCAGCTATTTTATCAGCAGCAAAAGATACTTTTCCAATAGCAGCATGAATAATTCCTGCTTTATCTACCTTAAAGTCTATTTTACCTGATTTAACATCGGAAATAGCCTTACCAATGTCCATAGTTACAGTTCCAGTTTTTGGGTTTGGCATTAAGCCTCTTGGACCTAAAATACGACCTAATGGTCCTAACTTACCCATAACACTAGGCATAGTAACTATAACATCTACATCAGTCCATCCCTTTTTTATTTTTTCTAAATACTCATTTAAGCCTACGTAATCCGCACCTGCTTTTTTTGCTTCATCTTCCTTATCTGGTGTAACCAAAGCTAAAACTTTCATGTTTTTACCTGTACCATGAGGTAAAGAAACAACTCCTCTAATCATTTCATTAGCTTTTTTAGGATCAACTCCTAATCTAATAGCTAAATCTACTGAAGCATCAAATTTTGTAGTAGTTATATCCTTTAAAAGAGCACATGCCTCTTCTAATGTATATAGTTTACTGTTATCAATTTTTTCAATTACAGATTTTCTGTTCTTTGTTAATTTGCTCATTCTAAATTGAAATTATTTAGGGGGTTGCCCTCCTTTAATATTTATTCCCATTGATCTTGCAGTACCAGCGATCATTTTCATTCCTGATTCAACAGTAAATGCATTTAAATCTACCATTTTTCCCTCAGCAATTGTCTTTATCTGATCCCAAGATACTTTTGAAACTTTATTAATATTAGGTTCTCCAGATCCCTTTTTTACTTTTGCAGCTTCTTTTAATTGAACAGCTGCAGGTGGTGTTTTTATTATAAACTCAAAAGATTTATCCTTGTAAATAGTAATAACTACAGGTAATACCTTTCCAGGCTTATCCTGAGTTCTTGAATTAAATTGCTTACAAAATTCCATAATGTTGACACCAGCTGCTCCTAAGGCAGGACCTACAGGAGGAGAAGGATTAGCAGCACCACCTCTAACTTGCAACTTAATAACTTTACCTATTTCTTTTGACATAATATTAATTTAAGTTTTTATGATTTTAATTTGGAAGCAATAAAATCATAAGCCTCTGTAACATTTACTTTTATAACTTTTCAACTTGCATATAGCTCAATTCCAAAGGAGTTTTTCTCCCAAAAATTCTAACCATTACTTCAAGTTTTCTTTTTTCTTCATTTATTTTTTCAATTGTTCCATCAAACCCATTAAATGGTCCATCAATAACTTTAATATTTTCACCATGAGTGAATGGAATAATAATATTGGATTCATCCTGAAGTGACAATTCATCTACTTTGCCTAACATTCTATTTACTTCAGCATGTCTCATAGGAATAGGCTCTCCACCCTTAGTTTCTCCTAAAAAACCTATAACATTTGTTACAGATCTGATTATATGTGGGATTTCTCCAGATAAATTGGCTTTAATCATAATATAACCAGGAAAGTATGTTTTATCTTTTGTAACCTTCTTTCCGTTTCTTATTTGAACAACTTTTTCTTGCGGAACAAGAATTTCCTCTACAAAAGTATCCATACCTAACCTAGAAATTTCGTTTTCAATGTAGGTCTTAATTTTGTTTTCTTGGCCACTTACAGCTCTAACAACATACCACTTATTTTCTGAATTTTTCTCTGCCATTGATATTAATTTATCAAATTAAAATATTCCTTAATTATCCTACTGAAAACACTATCTAATGCCCATATAATTAAAGAAAAAATCAAAGAAAAAACTGCAACTAATACTGTTAGTTCTAAACCTTCATTAAAGCTTGGCCAACTAACATGATTCTTTAGTTCTTCAAATGATTCCTTAAAATATTTTAAAATTCCTAACATATTATTTTTTTTGCACGGGTTGAGAGACTCGAACTCCCGACACCTGGTTTTGGAGACCAGTGCTCTACCAACTGAGCTAAACCCGTAAACATAAGTCAAGGTATTTCGTTAATGAAACAAAATACCTTAACATTAAATATTTATGGATTTTATTATTCTACGATCTCAGTTACCTGTCCAGCACCTACTGTTCTACCACCTTCACGAATAGCAAAACGTAATCCAACACTCATTGCAATTGACTCAATTAATTCAACATTAATTGTTAAATTATCTCCAGGCATAACCATTTCAACACCAGATGGTAAATCAATTGTTCCAGTAACATCAGTTGTTCTAACATAGAACTGAGGTCTGTAGTTCTTATGGAATGGAGTATGTCTTCCTCCTTCTTCTTTCTTTAAAATATAAACTTCCGCCTTAAATTTCTTATGTGGAGTAACAGATCCTTGCTTACAAATCACCATTCCTCTTCTAATATCAGTTTTTTCAATACCTCTTAACAAAATACCAACATTATCACCAGCTTCACCTCTATCTAATATCTTTCTAAACATTTCAACCCCGGTAACAGTAGAAGTTAATTTCTCTGCTCCCATACCAATAATATCAACTGTATCTGCAGTATTTGCAACACCAGTTTCAATTCTACCAGTTGCTACAGTACCTCTACCTGTAATTGAGAAAACATCCTCAATAGGCATTAAGAAAGGTTTCTCAACATCACGCTTAGGTAATTCAATCCATGAATCAACATTTTTCATTAATTCCATAAGTGAATCAACCCATTTTTGCTCACCATTTAGAGCTCCTAATGCAGACCCAGGTATAACAGGAGTATTATCTCCATCATATTCATAGAATGTTAATAATTCACGAATTTCCATTTCAACTAGTTCTAATAACTCGTCGTCATCAACCATATCAACTTTATTCATAAATACAACAATTCTAGGAATACCAACCTGACGACCTAAAAGGATATGCTCACGTGTTTGTGGCATTGGACCATCTGTTGCGGCAACAACAAGAATAGCTCCATCCATTTGGGCAGCACCAGTAACCATGTTCTTTACATAATCGGCGTGACCAGGACAATCAACGTGTGCATAATGACGATTTTCTGTCGAATACTCAACGTGAGATGTGTTAATTGTAATACCTCTTTCTTTTTCTTCAGGGGCATTATCAATTGTATCAAAGTCTCTTTTCTCTGATAAACCAGCCTCTGCTAATACAGTAGTAATAGCAGCAGTAAGTGTGGTTTTTCCGTGATCTACGTGTCCAATTGTACCTATATTTAGGTGCGGTTTTGAACGATCAAATTTTTCCTTTGCCATAGTATAATTTTTTTAGCTTTTAAAATGAGCGCAAATATAATTTTTTATGCTTAATTAAGCAACTAAATTTCTATTTTTTTTTTCAGGGAAGTAAAATCAGTAGGAATTTATTGTTTTTTTTACCTACTATGCCAATATGCAATTGCAATAAAAACTAGCTGAAATGGAGCCCTAATAATAGCCGTATTTTTGTCAATATTCATTACAGTTTGTGCATGCTCATTTTGTATTAGAAATATATTAGCTGGAAAAACTGCAATTAACAGAAGAATCAACCCTATAGCAGAATATTTTCGATATTTAGTTAATAATCCTATTCCAAATAAAACTTCAAAAACCCCACTAATAAGCACTAATTCATGTTGAAATTTCAGATATGACGGAACCATATTTAAATAATAATCTGGATTAACAAAATGATCAATTCCAATTTTTACATAAAAAAAACACATAATGTAAATTGAAATTCTTTTAATTAGTTTCATTTCTTCTTATTTTATAAAAAAGCCTGCAATTGCAGGCTTTTTATCAAAATTTTAAATATAATTATAGAATAGGAATTCCATTAGATACCGCAATTGGAGCTACTCCGTAAACTTCTGATGTGAAATTTACCAAGTTTGGATGAGCAACAACTCCTTTCCATAGCTCAGAATCTAAATATGTGTCAACAGATTCCTTGCTTTTAAAATAGTAAACCCCACCAAAAACCCCAGTATCTACATTTCCAATAAAGGTCTTTCCAATAAGACCATCAATGTTTTCTGGTTTAAAATTTGGTGCAACCTCAGATCCAAGCTTTGCGTGATCTTCAAGACTCATGTCTTGTAATTCGTAATTTACTACAAGAACCATCATGCCTTCTGCATCTGATGGATTATCAGATGTAGTACGACAACATGCAAGGCCATTTGAAACTTCAGAAATAGCAGCTACTCCGTAAACTTCTGATGTGAAATTTACCAAGTTTGGATGAGCAACAACTCCTTTCCATAGCTCAGAATCTAAATATGTGTCAACAGATTCCTTGCTTTTAAAATAGTAAACCCCACCAAAAACCCCAGTATCTACATTTCCAATAAAGGTCTTTCCAATAAGACCATCAATGTTTTCTGGTTTAAAATTTGGCGCAACCTCAGATCCAAGCTTTGCATGATCTTCAAGACTCATGTCTTGTAATTCGTAATTTACTACAAGAACCATCATATTTTCATGGGAAGATGCTTCTTTAGATTTTTTTTGATCAGTTTGATTACACGAAAATGTAAAAACTGCAATTAAAAGAAATAAAAAATTTTTCATAACTGATTGTTTTATTAATAATGAAGAGGATAAATATAGGACATTATATTGAAAAAAAATAGATTTTTTTCATAGTTAAAAAATTGAAAATTACGAATATAAAACTGTATTAATTTTTCTTGTTAAACATTGATAATCAATAATATAGAAAGTAAATTAAATTTTTTTTTGTATTTTATGTCCATGTCCGTAATTAATTTTAAAAGCCCATCTAAAAAAATAGTTAGAAAATCTTTACAAAATATTCTAGTCAAAGATTACATGTCTAAAGAAGTAATTACATTTCATAAATCAGATTCTATATTTGAAGTGAAAAGAGTTTTACTAGAAAAGAAAATATCCGGAGCTCCTATAATTAATAAGTCTGGAAAATTAATTGGTATTATATCAGAAACAGATTTAATGAAGCAAATTGTTGATAGCCGATATTATAATATGCCAATGTCAAAGACTACTGTTTCAAAGTACATGACTGAAAATGTAGATTCTATTTCGCCGAATGAAACAATTTTTGATGCTGCTGAAAAATTTTTAAGACTAAAAAGAAAAAGATTTCCAGTAATGGTATCAAATAGAATTTTAGGAATAATTTCAAGAGTAGATATTATTGCCGCAGCCCTTAATATTAGAAGTAGTTTTTATTAATAATTATAGCTTCTAATTCTTAATAATTCGAATCACAGCTTTATTTTTTCCAGATTCAACTATTAGAAGATACATGCCTGATGAATTATCTATTTCTAAGTCAAAGAATCTTCCATATAGATTATTCTTGAATTGAATTATTCTTCCATTTATATCAGTTAATGTTATTGAAACATTATTGTAAATAATTCCTAAATCAATCGAGAAATTTCCAACAGTAGGATTAGGATATACTAAAGGTTTATACTCAAAATTGTTTTCAATCAATCCTAAGGACGATTCAACAATATTTACCATATAATCCTCTGTTTCCCCATAGGTTGTTTCAGCACATGCGTCTGCAGGAACATCGCCACTCCAATTAGCTTTAGCTCTCAAAATATGCTCTCCTAGAGTAGCATTTTCAGGAATTACGAAATCAATTGTTTCAGTATAAGATCCTGCAGCCTGGCCAGGCGCAATTACATAATTATCTATAACAACCTCATCTGAGGTGAAATCTAAATCATCATTGTAATCTATCCAAACTTTTACATACTGATCACCATAACCTGTTGTAACAGTCATCTGATTATTTGAACCTTGCTCCAAATCAGTTGATAAATCCATGAAATCTCCATAACCTTCACATCCTGAAGGATTATTTATATCGCCTACTTGAACTAACTGAAATCCATCATTATAAGAACAATCCATGGATGGTGTACAAAGAACATTGGCCTTAACTTCATACATATATCTGTAAGTTTCCGTAATATCATTATTATCTCCTTCAGCAAAGACTTTAAAATAAACTTTTGTTCCTTCTGTTTGATTAGGTATTGGAGAATCAGTAACCCACGTAATATCAGAAGTGTTTATCATTGTGGTAGTATTTACTACACTAGATATATCAGTTGACCATTGAATGTAAGCATTTGCTATTTCTCCATCATAAGAAATAGTTGATGTTACAAACTGATCTATATCAACTTTTGGTTGAGTATCTGTAGGTTGGTTTGTGATTCTAGTAGTTAATATTGACGGAAAACTTTGTCTACCATCTAAGGTAAATTCCCATAATCCTCTTCCCCAAGTGGCTGCACGAAGTGTATTTGATCCGTACATTATTTCTAATTCAAGTACTGACATGTTAGGTAAATCTTGATTATATAAGGTCCAAGAATTTTCTAACATAGATTTTTTGTAAACTCCAATCTCAGTACCAAGGTATATTGTTGAAGCATCTGTATGGTCAATTACAACAGATCTTACGGGAATATTTCCTAGATTATAAGTTATATTCTGCCATGATGCTCCTTGATCAATTGTAATAAATACTTTATTGTTGTCATAATTGTAATTTCCATAAGTGACCACAATAACATTATCATCATTAGGATCAAAAGCAATATCAGTAATAAATTGATTTGGAAGAGATCCTTTAATATCTGTATATGTATATCCACCATCAATAGATTTTTCAATTGCCTGATAATTAGAAACAGCTAGGATATTTGAATTGTTTTCAGCAATTGCTGCATTTGATACATTACCAGAAAAATTTGGTGCTCCTAACTCTGTCCATGTTGAACCAAAATCATCACTACTATATACCATATCATCCATAGCAAAAATTTTCATTTGATTGTTAGGGTCGTATAATACGGGAGCTATCCAATCTCCATCAAAACCACTCGGATTAATACCACCTTGTGTTAATCCCCCATCTTTTGTTCTTCTTTTTCCGCCAAATTGGAAACTTCCAATCATCCAATCATCATTTAAAGGATGTATGATTCCTTCCATACCATCTGCACCATAAAATTCAATCCAAGAGTTTTCAGTCTTTATACTTGTTCCATTATCTTGAGAACCAGATATGGTTCTTTCATGATTAGATTGACTTAATCCAAGACAATAATTCTCACGAATAGATTGACCTTCATAAATCTCCCATGAAACACCGTTATCTAAACTTTTACACAAAAAGCCATCAGTGTTAACCCAAAACACTCCATTTTCAGAACGAGCCCCTCTAATGTCTGCGTGCACATATGTTCCTGTAGTATTATAATTAGCATTTCCTGTGGACCAATATGTAGCTTGATTGAACGTAGCACCACCATCAGTACTTCTGTGAGTATCGATATCACCAAACAGCATATAATTGGTGTCAACATCACTTACAGCAAAAGCGCCGTAATTACTAATTCCAGGATTAGAAATAAGAGTAAAATTTTGACCATTATCTGTTGACTTCCATATACCATCACTACTTCCTACATAAATGCAATCAGTACATGCAGCAGAAACAGACAATTTAATATTACTAGAATTTCCAGAGATAGTATTAGAGCCACTAAATGTTAAGCCTGCATCATTTGATATATATATTTTAGAATCTACCTCATAGCTTGCAGTATATATAATATTCTCATTTGTTGAATGAAAATCAATTTGAGTGAAATTATAATTCCATTCCCAAGAATTACCAGTAGCAGAATTGACCCATGTATTTAAATTATCTGTAGAACGAAATAAGCCTTCCGATGTACCAATAAATACCAAATTATCTATAGTAGGGTGGTAAGAAATCTTATAAATACTATTATAAGTTCCTAAACCTCCCCAGCCAAGGTTATCTGGATTGAAATTGGTTATGTTCCAGGTTTCTCCTCCATCAGTAGATTGATAAATTCCATGCGTAACACCATTATTTGAGTTTCTCACGTTTATAAGAACATGATTTGGATTATTGGGTGAAACTGCTATAGTATTTACACCAGCTGCATATAAAAAATCAGTTGTATTAGTCCAACTATCCCCGCCATCTACTGTCCTCCAAAATCCACCACTTCTTGATCCTAAATATATTCTATTAGAATCATTAGGGTCTGAATAAAACGATTCAACTCTCCCTAAACCAACAGCATAATGTCCAGTTACTTGTTCAATATAATAAGGTCCAAGTTCTTCCCATCCGTTATCAAAAAGAGATTTTTCTTGCTTACTATTATTTTTTAAAAAATTTTTAAACTCTTTAGAAACGAAATAGGGATCTACATTACTTCTATCACCAGAGGGATAAAATTTGGGTTCATTTTCATATAACCATCTTTGATATTTTTTCCAGCCAGAACCTTTAGCATTTTTGTTAATATTTTGAAAATAAGATTCTGCTTCAGCAACTACTTCATATACATTTATTGAAGGATCATTAATCATTTGTTTCCATTGCTGTGCAGAAAGAAAATTAAATGAAAATAAAAATAAAATAATTAGTAAAGATTTATTCAAAACAGTAATTTTCCCGCAATTTAATAAAATAATGAACATTTAATTATGATTAATAAATTACTTGTTATAGTTTTTATCACTCTATCATCATGTAGTAATGATACAATAATCAATGAAAGACTAGTTAACAAACACCTTTCTACGCTATCAGATGATAAAATGGAAGGAAGAAGAGCTGGCTCTGAGGGGATTGAAAGGGCTGCTAAATATATAGAGTCAGAATTTGAAAGAATTGGGCTAACAAAACATGATACTTTAAATTCTTACAGGCAAAATTTTAATTTCAAAAAAAAGCGTCGACCTAATTATTACAGGAATGTTTATCTGAAATCAAACGAAATGTCAGTATATAATGTAATTGGCGTTCTAAAAGGAAAGAGTTTGCCCAATGAGTACATTATAATTTCTGCACATTATGATCATTTAGGGATAGATCATGAAAAGGAAGGTGATAATATTTACAACGGAGCAAATGATAATGCTTCTGGGACAACCGCAGTGTTAGTTTTAGCAGAATATTTTAAAAAATTAGATAACAATGAAAGAAGCATAGTTTTTGTTGCATTCACTGCAGAAGAATTTGGATTAGTTGGATCACGATATTTTGGTAAACAAATCAACCCAAATGATATTGTAGCAGGAATTAATATTGAAATGATTGGTAAAGAATCTCCCTATGGTCAAAAAACAGCATGGATAACTGGTTTCGATCGTTCAGATTTTGGAGAAATTATTCAAAAAAATCTTTCTAATACAAACTATGAGGTTTTTCCTGATCCTTATATAAAGGAAAAATTATTTTTTAGATCTGACAATGCAGCATTAGCAAAACTAGGAATACCAGCTCATACTTTTTCAACTACTCCAATGGAAAAAGACTCTGACTATCATAGGGTTTCGGATGAATATAAAACTCTAGATATATTCACTATTAAAGAGACAACTAAACTAATTGCAAAGGGAATACTTTCTGTTATTCAAGGAAAAGATACTCCGACAAGAATTGAACTATGACCTCTTCCTTTCCAATAAAGAAGGTGTCGTTAATTAGAAAGTAAGCTGTCTTTATTTATTTTATAGAGTACTTGAGAATTACCTAAATATTCTTCAGCTGATATATAATAATTATTATTAAGGCTAGTCAATCCTTCAGTTTGAATTGAAGAATTTTCTGGAATAACTAATTGAAATTTATTAACTAATCCTTGTGAGAAGTTAGAATCATTAAAATTAGTTAATTCAATTACAAAATTAGAATCTGAATTATAACCAAGCAACGTAACAGTATTTGAAGTATGGTTATGTTCAGCAGCGGTAATTAAACCTTGAACATCAAGACTATCTACTTTTGAGGCAATATAAGTTCCAACATTTTTAGTTAAAGAATATACATTAGATTTATTATCAACCCAGTTTTTTGTAAATATATACAGACTATCGTTAAATGAAATTATAGATTCTGCGTCAAAATTACTATTATATGGATTAGATTGAAAAGTTGTTTGGTCTGAATAACTAAAATTAATTTGCTCTGCAACAACCGTATTGTCAGAAGTGTTTAGGTAATCTGGTATACTTACTTTATATATCACTAAATCTTGTCTATTTCCATAATTATTTCCAAAATCGCCAATATAAATATATTCAGAATCAGTAGTTATATCTTCCCAGTCATTATTTGTAGTATTTGTTATCTCAACAGTTCTTGTAACCTCTCCATTAATTGTATCTATCTCATACAGGCTATTATTTCCGCCAGAATCATTAAATGTGATTAAATCATTATTTAGAAAAACTAAACCTGAACTTTCATCGACTAACTCATCTAAAAAAGTGACTTTAGTTAAGTTGTTGATGTTGTCTAAATCATCAATGACCATACTATTCCTCGTAGATTCACCACAAGAAATTAAGCAAAAAAGACAGAATATTAATTTTTTCATAATGGTGATTAATAAGCAATTTAAGGATTTAAAAGAATGAAATAATTAATTAGTAAAGATATTTTTGATCAAGTTCTTTTGAATCTTTATACTTCTTTCTAAGTTCATATAATTCTTCAGTTAATTTCTTTACAATATCTTTATAATCTGGATTGTTATATACGTTTGTCATTTCATTAGGATCGTTAATTCTGTCATATAATTCCCACTCATCTACATCATAATAAAAATGAATCAACTTATATTCTTTATTTACAATACCATAATGTCTTTTTACCATATGAACAGAAGGGTATTCATAGTAATGATAATAAACTGCATCCCTATTCCATTTCTCAACATTTCCTTTTAACAATGGAATGATACTTTCTCCTTGCATATCATCAGGAGCTTCAATCATAGCTGCTTCTAAAAATGTTTGAGCAAAATCTAAATTTTGAACCATCTCATCATTGGTTGTTCCTGGCTTAATAACATTTGGCCATTTAATCATTAATGGTATTTTAAAAGATTCGTCATAAATAAATCTCTTATCAAACCATCCATGTTCACCAAGATAAAAACCTTGATCTGATGTATATACTACTATTGTGTTTTCATTTAAACCAGTCTCTTCCAAATAATCCAATACCCTTCCAACATTATCATCAACTGATGAAATAGTTGCTAAATAATCTTGCATATATCTTTGGAATTTCCATTTCATTTTTTCTTTATCATTCATTTTTGGCCAATTATTCTTAAAATCATTATTAATCTTGTCGAGAGTAATATTATACTTAGCCTTTTGATCTTCATTAGCCCTACTAAATGGTCTCATAAATCCATCTGGTCCTGGCCTTACTACTGTCTCTCCCCTAATATATTTTATTTCAGGTTGAACATTATCCATTTCCTTTAATGTTTCAGGCCTTATCTTGCTATCATGCATATATTGCATATGAGTCAAAATATTCATTTCAGCTGTTTTTGCAGCAGTTCCCCTTCCAGAATAATCATCGAATAAGGTTTCAGGTTCTAGAAATTCTTTTTCATAAAACTCAGCAAACTTCTCTGGGCTTGGCCACCATGGTCTATGTGGAGCTTTATGAAGATACATCATCATAAATGGTTTTTCTTTGTCTCTTTTGCTATCTAGCCAATTTAAAGTTAGATCAGTTATTATATCTGTTACATATCCAGTAATAATTGTATCACCTTCTTTTCCAATAAATTTGGGATTTATGTAATTACCTTGACCTGGAAGAATCAAAAAGTCATCCACTCCTTTTGGGTTATTTCCAAAGTGAAGCTTACCAAACATAGCTGTCTGATAACCAGCTTTTTGAAAAAGTTGAGGGAAAGTAGTTTGTGAATCATCAAATTTAGCATTATTATCAATCTTACCATTAAGGTGACTATGCTTTCCAGTTAAAATAACAGCTCTGGATGGTGCACATATAGAATTTGTAACAGAAGCATTTGTAAATAGGATACCCTCCTGGGCTATTCTATCAATATTAGGAGTTTCTATTAATCTATCATCATAAGCACTAATTGCTTGATAAGCATGATCGTCAGACATTATAAAAAGAATATTTGGTCTTGCATGGTCTGAACTGCAACTATAGCTTATATATAACGGAAGGAATATTATATAAATTAACTTTTTCATATATACAATTTATGATAATTAGTTGAGGATTTAAAAGAATAAGATATACCTATAGTTTAGGATAATAAAATGATTTTTAGTATCCTATTGCATTACCATCTTTCCTGGATTCTGAAGCTCCAAAGTATACTTCATTTTTTTCATCATACATGATTGCTTGATACCCTCCAAAAGAACCTAAACTAAATATAATCTTGTGTCCATACTCCATTAGTTGACGAATTTCTTTATAATCAAAACCTGACTCCAAGGAAAGCTCTCCACCATCATACATATTACCACCAGTGGGCTGATGATTGGATACATGCCTAATTCTTGGAGCGTCTCCAGCTTCTTGTAAATTCATGTCGAAATCGATAAGATTAATCACTATTTGTGCATGTCCTTGAGGCTGCATTGCTCCACCCATTAAACCAAAACTTATATAAGGTTTGTCATCTTTAGTAATAAACGCAGGGATGATAGTATGAAAAGGTCTTTTACTTGGTTCATAAACATTGAAATGACCTTCTTCTAAAGAAAATAATTCTCCCCTATCTTGAAGCATAAATCCTAGTCCAGGAGGAACCATTCCAGAGCCCATTCCTCTATAATTACTTTGAATTAGTGAAACCAAATTTCCTTCACTGTCAGCTATAGTAAGATAAATTGTGTCTCCATTTTCAATTTCTCCAGCTTTTACAATTTTTGCAGATTTATTAGGATCAATTTCATTTCTTCTTTTATTTGCGTAATCTTTTGATATTAAATAATCAACTGGGATTTTATTAAAATTCATATCTGCGTAATACTTAGCTCTGTCAGCAAAAGCAATTTTTTTTGCCTCTACAAAATGATGAATATACTCAGCAGACCCAAAGCCCATAGACCTTATATCAAAACCTTCAAGTAGGTTAAGAATTTGAAGTGCAGCAATTCCTTGACCATTAGGAGGAAGCTCCCATACATCATAACCTCTATAATTGGTAGATACAGGCTCAATCCAATTAGATTCATGATTCTTTAAATCTTCGTAAGACAAGAACCCTCCTTGATCAATAATAAATTGAGAGATAGTCTCAGCAATTTTACCTTCATAAAAACCTTTTCTACCCTGCTTTGCAATTATTTTTAATGTATTTGCTAAGCCAGGATTTTTAAATAATTGTCCTTTTTCTGGAGTTCTACCATTAACATGATAAGTTTCCTTAAAATTGGCATACTTATTAAAATTTTTTGAAGCTATATTCATATAGTACGATACAAGCTCAGTGACTGGGAATCCGTTTTCTGCGTAATTAATTGCTGGTTTTAATATATTTTTCATATTCATTTTTCCAAATCTATCATGTAATTCAAACCATCCATCAACACATCCTGGAACACTAACTGGAAGAGGACCATATGCTGGAATTTTTTCAAATTTATTTTCTTTAAAGTAATCTAATGTTAGATTTTTGGGAGATCTACCGCTAGCATTTAAACCATACAGTTTTTTGTCTTTTTCAATCCAAATAATTGCAAATAGATCTCCACCAATTCCATTTGCAGTTGGCTCCATTAAGCCAATTGCAGCATTTGCGGCAATTGCAGCATCAATAGCGTTACCGCCTTGTTTTAATATATCAATTCCAATCTGAGTGACTAACGGGTGACTTGTAGCAACCATTCCGTTTTCAGCAATAATTTCTGATCTTGTAGAAAATAATTCTCCTGTAATTCTATCTTGAGCAAATCCAATAAATGGGATTAATAAAAATAATATCTTTTTCATAAATACAATTTACAATAAATTTGAAGGTATTTATAAAGAAGTATGAAGAATTGCTCCAACAGATGAGCCAATGACGAGAATTGAACTCGTGACCTCTTCCTTACCAAGGAAACACTCTACCACTGAGCTACATCGGCTAAATACATAAAAATTGTTGAAAAAAGAGCGGGAGACCGGGTTCGAACCGGCGACATTCAGCTTGGAAGGCTGATGCTCTACCAACTGAGCTACTCCCGCTTATTATTATTTTGACTTTTTAATGTGGGGAGAGCAGGATTCGAACCTGCGAAGTTAAAAACAGCAGATTTACAGTCTGCCCTCGTTGGCCGCTTGAGTATCTCCCCAAAAAAAATCACTATTTAAAAGAACCGAGCCGATGGAGGGACTCGAACCCACGACCTGCTGATTACAAATCAGCTGCTCTAGCCAGCTGAGCTACATCGGCTTATGCTATAAAAAAATCCCGCCGTTAGAGCGGACAGCAAATGTAAATATTTATTTTTTCAAACAAAACAAAATAATAAGAATTTTAGAGGATTTATAAGATTGAAATCTATATTATTTATTCCTTGGATGAGTGTTTGAATAAACTTTCTTTATTTCTTCAATACTTCTGTTAGTATAAACTTGAGTAGCAGCTAAACTTGAATGACCTAACAGATCTTTTACCGCATTTAAGTCTGCCCCATTATTTAATAAATGAGTTGCAAATGAATGTCTTAAAATATGTGGGCTTTTTTTAACTTTTGTAGATACATAATCAAAATACTTATTGGTAATTCTATAAACTAAATTTTCATATATTTTTTCACCCTTAGATGTTAAAAATAAAAAGTCTTTATTATGAATTCTATTTAATTCATTTCTATAATCCATATATTCTTTTATTAATGAAATTGTAGATTTTAACATTGGAATAAATCTTTCCTTATTTCTTTTTCCTAAAACTTTTATTCTCTTACTTGAAAAGTCTATATCCTTTATCTTAAGGCCAGTTAGTTCTATTCTTCTTATTCCAGTTGAATACAGCATTTCTATAATTAGTCGGTCTCTCTTACCCTCAAAAGAATTTTGAAAATTATTTATATCTAAAGCACTTATTACTTCGTTTTCAGAAAATGGTAATTGAATTATTTTTTTTGTTTTTAATGCTTTATGATTATCAAGGGGGCTTTTCTTTATTTTCTCAATCTTTAGTAAAAACTTATAATAAGTTTTTAAAGAAGAAATTTTTCTATTTATTGATCTATTTGAAATTTTAGATTCAACCAATTTTATAATCCATGATCTTAACTGAGAGTAATCAACTTTGTTTATTGAAGATTGATCAAATTCATTTTTGTTATACTCTGAAAATGACATAATATCATTTTCATATGCTTTTATGGTATTAGGAGAATATTTTTTCTCTAATTCTAGATAATCTATAAAAGACTTTATACTCATAATCAATGAATCTAAAATCTAAAATTACTAAAAAAGCTATTGTTTAATCTTGAAGATTAGAAATAATATTATATTTCTTCTTGATCTCTTAATCGTTGAACATACTGGGCTTTTTGAATAACAGCTCTTCTTTTTACAGATGACTTTGTAAATTCTTTTCTAGTTTGAAGTGACTTTTTAGTTCCAGTCTTGTCAAACTTTCTTTTAAAACGCTTAAGCGCTCTATCAATATTTTCTCCTTCTTTAATTGGAATTATTAGCATATTAAACCCTCTTTCTTTAAAATGTGTTGCAAATATAAACTAATTCTAAACTAATAAAAGACTTATATAAATAAAATTTAAGATTTTATAGCTTCCAAATATTTATTAAGTTCTTCCTTAACAATTGGAAATAAGAAAAATAAACCTATCATATTTGGGAATACCATTGCAAAAATCATTGCATCTGAAAAGGCCCATATTGAATTCATACTTGCTGCAGCACCGATTACAACAAAAATTAAGAATAATACCTTGTAGGTCATATCAGCAACTTTACCTCTACCAAACAAATATTTCCATGATTGAAGTCCATAGTAAGACCATGAAATCATTGTTGAAACAGCAAATAGAACAACTGCAATAGTTAAAAATACACCAGAGTATGGTATATATTCAGCAAATGCTTTAGAAGTAATTCCTGCACCCTCATACATAACACCATCAATCATAACTCCTCCCATTCCATCTCCACCATATACAAATGCTCCAGTAGAATTAAAAATGATTATTACAAGTGCTGTCATTGTACAAATTACAACAGTATCAATAAAGGGCTCTAATAATGATACTAATCCTTCAGAAGCAGAATACTTAGTTTTAACAGCAGAGTGAGCTATTGAAGCTGAACCAGCTCCAGCCTCATTAGAAAAAGCAGCTCTTTTAAAACCTACCATTAAAACACCTATAAATCCTCCAACTCCCATAGCTGTAGGATTAAATGCTTCTTTAATAATTAAACCTATAGCATCATCAATAAATGAAAAATTAATACCTAATATATATATACATGCCAAAATATAAAGTAGCGCCATAAATGGAACTATTTTTTCAGTAACAGATGCTATTCTCTTAATTCCTCCAATGATTATAATTCCTACGAAAAATGCTAAAATTACCCCAATCATTGCTCCAGCAAAGGTAGAATCATAGCCGAATAAATCTTTTAATACAATAGTGGCTTGATTAGATTGGGCTGCATTACCTCCACCAAAAGATCCACCAATACAAAAAATTGCAAATAAAACTGCTGCAACTTTTCCAAGAGTTACAAATCCTTTTGATTTTAGACCTTTACTAATGTAATACATTGGCCCTCCATAGACAACGCCGTTTTCGTCAACATCTCTATAGTGAACGCCTAAAGTACATTCAACAAATTTTGTTGACATACCCAGTAGTCCACAAACTATCATCCAAAATGTAGCTCCTGGACCTCCTAAGGCAATTGCAAGCGCAACACCTGCTATATTTCCGTTCCCAACTGTACCTGATACTGCTGTAGCTAATGCTTGAAAGTGTGAAACTTCTCCATCTTTAGAATCAGAATCACTTTTTTCAACTTCATCATATTTTCCTCTAACAACATTAATTGAAGTCCAAAAATACTTGATATTTGGAAAACCAAAATAAATTGTAAAAAATAGTGCACTACCTACTAATAAGAATATAACAAAAGGATACCCGCCAACTTGAAAAAACACTATATCACTGAAAAAATCTGAAACAGGTTTAAAGACTTCATCAATTCTTTGATCTAAACCTTTTTCTTGTGCAATTGATATAAATGGTATTATAAATGTTAGAAGTAGTAGTTGAATTTTTTTCATAATTATTCGGGTTAGTAAGAGAGGTTGCAATATGAGGAAAAAAAAAGATTATTAAAAATTTTATTTTAAATATCCCATTTCTTTCATCCATTCATCATTATAAATCTTATCAATATATCTACTGCCATGATCATGAAAAAGAACAACTACAATATCATCCTTAGTAAAATGTTCTCCTAGCTGTAATACTCCCTTAATTGCGGCACCAGCAGAATTTCCAAGGAACATTGCTTCTTTTCTAACAAGCTCTCTACAATATAAAGCAGCATCCTTATCTGTAACCTTAGTAAATCCATCAATTATATCAAAATCTATATTTTCAGGAATCATATCCTCTCCAATACCTTCAGTTTTATAAGGATAAATTTCATTCTTATCAAAAACACCTGTTTCATGAAATTTCTTAAGAACAGACCCGTATGCATCAACACCCCAAATCTTTATATTGGGATTCATTTCCTTTAAAAATTTACCAACTCCAGAGATTGAACCTCCAGTTCCAACACCCACTACAAAATGAGTAATCTTACCTTCTGTTTGTTTCCATATTTCTGGTCCAGTAGACTCATAATGTGCTATAGCATTACTGGGATTGTCATATTGATTTACATACCATGAATTTGGAATTTCTTCTGACAATCTTTTAGATACAGAATAATATGATCTTTCATCTTCAACATCAACATTTGTAGGGCAAACAATTACTTCTGCACCAAAAATTCTTAATACATTTAATTTTCCTTTAGATTGTTTGTCTGATGTTACAAATATGCACTTATAACCTCTATGAATAGCTACAAGGACTAATCCCATTCCAGTATTTCCTGAAGTTCCTTCAATTATAGTTCCTCCAGGTTTTAATAATCCTTTTTTTTCAGCATCATTAATCATTTTAAGACCAATTCTGTCTTTAACTGAATTCCCTGGATTAAAAGTCTCATATTTTGCAAGAACTGTACAAGGGAGATCTTTTACAATATTATTCAATTTAATAAGAGGAGTATTTCCAATAGTCTCTAAAATATTCTCAAAAAATTCCATTAGAGTTTATTTTGCTCAAATATATGTTATGTAATTCAATATGTAATGTTTTATTATTGGTATTTAATAGCTTTGGTTGGAGAAATATTTGAAATTAATGATGAAGGCAATATAATTACCAAAAAGCAGATTATAAATATTATAATATTCAGCAATATAATATAATATAAATCAACATATACAGGTACACTTGAAACGTAATAGATTTCAGAATCAAGAGAAATAAGGTTATATTTTTTTTGAAAATAAATTAAAAGCAATCCTATTGAATTACCAATCAATAATCCTATGCTAACTATGTATAAAGAATTATATATAAAAAATTTTCTTAAACTATAATTTGTACTTCCTAAACTCTTTAATACTCCTATCATATTTGTTCTTTCAAGTATTAATACAATTAAAACCGTAATTATATTTATTGAAGCTACTATAATCATTATAACTATAATTGCAATCATATTTTTATCAAAAAGCTTTATCCAATCAAAAATTGAGTAATATTTATCTTTCACACTTTGAACATTAATAGTTGAAGGTGTATTAGAATAAATTATTTTAGTTAAAGAATCAAGAGTCTCATAATCTTCAATAAAAACTTCTAAGTTTCCTATTTGATTATCATTCCATTTATTGATTTTTTGTATATGTGCAATATCACCAATAATATATTTACTATCTAATTCATTAAATCCAGATGAAAAAATACCAGTAATTTCAAATTTTCTAATAGCTGAAGATTCAGAGTTTCTAGAAAACAACATTTGAAAGCTATCTCCAACTTCCAAGTTTAATCTATTAGCCAATAATTTTGATATTATTATTTGATTAGAAATTGAATTTGAAATATTTGGAAAATTACCCTCAATTAAAAACCTTTTAATTTTTTCCCAATTATAATTTTGATCAACTCCTTTAAAATACACACCATCAAAATCTTTTTTAGTTCGAACTAATCCAAATTTAGTTGCAATTTTTTGAACACTAACTACTCCATTAATATTACTAATATTAGTATAAAGATCCTCATCAAAATCTAATGGAATAGATGAATTTTCATAATTTGTAGTTTGAAAATTATAAATTGAAATATCTCCATTAAATGCTGATATTTTATTCTTAATTTCATATTGCATACCCAAACCTGTTGCAATAGAAATTAACATAACTATAACTCCTAAAGCAATGGCAATAATTCCGATTTTTATTATTGGACCTGAAATGCTATTTTTATAGGGCCTTGTAGTTATGACTCTTTTTGCTAAAAAATATTCGAAATTCAAAATTTAAATATGAATTTAATTGACTTTATAAGATACTTATTAATAGTAACAATGTTTCAATCAAATATATGCAATATTCATTCGATTAACATAGAGAACAAGAATAAAAAAAGTGAAATTAATAATGAAGATATTATTGCAGGAGCCAATCAAATATCTAAATATATAGATTATATAAATGAAAGTAATATTGGCATTGTAGCCAATCATACAAGTGTCATTTTTAAAAAGGACAATAGCTCTACCCACCTAGTTGATTCACTTCTTTCATTAAATCTCAAAATTTCAAAAATCTTTACACCAGAACATGGATATAAAGGCGAAAATTATAATGGTGAAAACGTCTCAGATAAAGTGGATCAAAAGACAGGTCTAGAAATCATTTCACTTCATGGGAAGGATAGAGAATATGGAAAAATATCAGATAATGATTTAATTGATATTAATATGATGATATTTGACATCCAAGATGTAGGCACACGTTTCTATACACATATATCTACTTTACATTATGTAATGGAAGCATGTGCTCGAAATAATATTCCATTACTCGTTTTAGATAGACCAAATCCAAATGGAAGTTATATTGATGGACCCGTACTAGAAAATGAGAATAAGAGTTTTGTTGGAATGCATCCAGTTCCTATAGTATATGGAATGACCATTGGAGAATATGCTCTAATGATAAATGGAGAAGGATGGTTAGGTGGCAAGCTAAAATGCAAGCTAAAAGTTATAAAACTTTTAAATTATAAACATGATTATAATTATAGCTTATTAATAAAACCTTCCCCTAACTTACCTAATGACAGATCAATATTTCTTTATCCATCACTTTGCCTATTTGAGGGAACTAATATAAGTGTAGGACGTGGCACAACAAATCAATTTCAAGTCTTTGGGAGTCCATATTTAGATCAAAAGATTTATTCTTTTACATTTATTCCCGAACCAAACCAAAGTTCAAAATATCCTCCACATAATAATAAAAAATGCTATGGATTAGACCTAAGAGATCATTTGTTAGAAAGAAAATTAAATCTAAGTTATATTATTAATGCCTACAAAAACACAGCAAATAAAAGTGAGTTCTTTAATGATTATTTTATAAAACTATCTGGCACAAAAGATCTGAAAAATCAAATTATCAATAATATATCAGAGAAAATTATTAGAAAAAGCTGGAAAGATAAAATAGATGAATTCAAATTAATAAGAAAGAAATACTTAATTTATAAATAAATTTTTTAAATGGGAAAACCAATTTTAGTATTAAATAATGTATCAATTATTCAAGATAATAAACAGGTATTATCCGAAGTTAATATTGAAATTAACAATGGAGAATTTGTTTATTTAATTGGGAGAACTGGTAGTGGAAAAACCAGTTTAATAAAAAGTTTATACGCAGATTTAAAACTTAATGACGGAACAGGATCAATTGTTGATATTGAGTTAAATAATTTAGAAGACAATGAAATACCATTTCTTAGGAGAAAATTAGGCATTATCTTTCAAGATTTTAAACTTTTTAGCGATAGAAGCGTCGCTGAGAATTTAAAATTTGTATTAAAAGCTACAGGATGGAGTGATGAATCTAAAATAAATTCTAGAATAATAGAAGTTCTTGAAAAAGTTCACATTGAGAATTTAATAAATAAATTTACAAGTCAATTGTCTGGAGGAGAGCAACAAAAAGTGGCAATTGCAAGAGCTCTTCTTAATAATCCAAAACTAATTATAGCTGATGAACCTACTGGGAATCTTGATCCAAAAACTAGCATAGAAGTAATGGAAATTTTAATGGAATTAAATAAAAAGGGAAATACAATTTTAATGGCAACACACGATTTTATTTTAATTGATAAATTTCCAAATAGAACATATATATGTGTGTCAGGTAAAATTGCTGAAATTGATTTAAAAAATAAAAATATTAATACAATCTATAAATGATATCTATCTTAATTCCATGTTATGATTTCAATGCTCTTCCACTTGTCAAAAGACTTGAAAAGGAAGCATTGATCTTAGGTATTGCTTATGAGATCATATGCATAGATGATGGATCATTTTCGCCTATAAATGAAAAAAATCAACAAATAAATGCATTAACAAATTGCCTATTTATTGAAAGTAAAAAAAATATTGGAAGAATAGCAAACAGAAAATTACTTTCAGATAAAGCTCAGTATAATTGGCTTCTGTTTATTGATGTTGATACCATGCCAAAAAATGAAAAATTTCTAGAAACTTATTTAAGTCATATGAATAAGACAGGTGCTGTTTTTGGTGGTTTTTCCTACAATAAAGAAAGTTTTAGTCAGAGTAATTCATTGAGATTTACTTTTGGTAAAAAAAGAGAACAAGTCTCCTCAAAAAAAAGAATGAAAAACCCTTATAAATATATTATTTCATCAAATTATATGATTAATAAAGCAATTTTTGATAAGATACAAGTTCCCGTAAATATTAATGGATATGGTTTAGACTATTTTTTTGGAGCTGAACTAAAGACAAATAATGTTCATATAACTCATATAGATAATGAAGTGTTTCATCTCGGTTTAGATGATAATAATAAATTTTTAGAAAAAACTAAATCAGCTCTTGATAATTTAAAATATATGAATAGCAATAATTATATTAAAAAACATGATATCTCAATATTAAAAGCATATAATTTTCTAAAAATATTATTATTAAAGAGCATGTTTTATGCAATGGCTAAGACTATAAATAATAAAATCGAAATAAATTTAATGAGTAAAAAACCAAACCTTTTTGCATTCGACTTATATAGGCTAGCATATCTATGTAAAGATTAAATTTACTGTGTTTTGTAATCAAGAAAAGAATTGTAATCTCTGAAATAATCACTTTCATCAAAGAATTCTGAAGCTAAAACTAAACAAACTGCGCCTGCTGAGAAATTATCCATTTCTCTCCATATACCACTCGGAATAAAAAGACCCTTATTAGGTTTGTTTAACATAACCTTTTTATTATTAGACCCATCATCAATTTTAACTTCAAAGCTTCCACTTAGTGCTATCATAAACTGATTTAAATTTTTATGAGCATGTCCTCCACGAAATGCATCACTAGGAACATCATATAGATAATACACCCTTTTTATTTCAAATGGAATTATTGATTTTTCTATAACAGAGAGTTTTCCTCTTCCCTCCTCGTCAATAATCTTAGGAATAGAAATTATTTCAACATTATCAATAGATCTATTTTTCATAACATTGATTTATATTTTTTTATGCCTTTTAAACCAATTTTATATTTTAAAAAAAAATCACCAAAAACAATTGCTTTTATATTTAACAATAATATTATATGATGAAATAATTTTAGATATGACAAAGTACCATAATATTTATAAAATATAGCAGCTCGAGCAAAAATTATTTTATCTTTTCCTACAACCTGTCCAGAGCTAATAGATTTGTGTGAAAGTATAACTTTTGGGCAATGAATAATATTTAATTTTTTTTCTAGCGCATTCCTTAAAAAAATATATTCATCTCCAGTTTCAAAAGTTGATCCAAGCCCAAATTTAGAGTCAAATTGAATTTTATTTTTTATAATACTATCTCTTCTAAAAGCTATCAAAAATGAATTAATAGTTGAAATTGATCTTTTATTATGAGTTTTTATTTTTGGATAATCTTTAAATAATTTCCCTAATTCGTTAGTTGCTTGATAAGTTATTATTTCAGCATTTTTATTCTTTTCAAATGAATTTTTAATTGATTCAACAAAATCTGAACTATAGATTACATCATCATCAGATAATAGGCAAATTCCCCCTTTTGAATTATTAATTGCTAGATTCCTGCTATTTGAAAGACCAATTTCATTAGTATTTATTACCCTACAGTTATTTTGCGGAAAATTTAATTTTTTTTTAGATTGATTAACAATTAATACTGGAGGTTTAATGTCAGGGCAATTTTTAAACATCCTATTAATAAAATCAGTGTTATCCTGCCCCTTTGTAGATACTAAAATTTCTAAACTAGCGTTTTTATTGGCAACGTTGTTCATTAATAATTATATTTAAAACAATTGCACACAATATAATGAAAATCTTACTGATTGGAGAATATAGTAGACTGCACAACTCTCTAAAAGAGGGACTACAAAAAAATGGCCATAAAGTCACATTATTAGGCTCAGGAGATGGTTTTAAAAATTATCCAGTAGATATAAAAATAGATTCGTTTTTTTTCAATCTAAAATTATTTAAACTCATTGCAAAATTAATTGATAGGCTTTTTAAAGTCAGCTTAAATGAAGTTGAAATATATTATAAATCAAATAAAATAATATCTGATCTCAAGGGCTATGATGTTGTACAGCTAATAAATGAGAATTCATTTAGAACACTCCCTTCCCTAGAGATATTACTTATTAAAAAATTAATAAAAAATAACAGCAAATTATTTTTGCTGTCATGCGGAGTAGACCACAAAAGCGTAGAGTATAGTTTAAATAATAAGTTTAGATATTCAATACTAACCCCCTATTTTAAAAATCCTAATCTCAAAAAATCATTTAGGCATATATTAAAATATAACACAAAAGAATATAGAAAACTTCATGAATTTATATTAAAGAATACTAATGGTATAATTAGTTCAGACATAGATTATCATACCCCCTACATTAAAGAGAAAAAATATCTAGGATTAATTCCTAACCCAATTAATATTGATAAAATAAAATATAAAAAAAATAAATCTATAGATAAGATTAAGATATTACACGGCATCAATTCAAAAAATTACATAAAAAAAGGGAATGTATTTTTTGACAAAGCATTAAAAGCAATAAAAAATAAATATGGCAATAAAGTAGAAATAATCAGTACAATAGACATAGATTATAATGAGTATATAAAGTCAGTTAAAAATTGTCACATATTACTAGATCAAGTTTATGCCTACGATCAAGGTTATAATGCACTTGAGGCTATGGCAATAGGAAAAGTTGTATTTACTGGTGCTGAAAAAGAGTGGTTAGAATTATATAATATAAAAGAAAATTCTGTAGTTATTAATGCTTTACCAGATCATAAAAAAATTATAGAATCCTTAGAATGGTTAATTAATAATCCCTCTAAAATTATGGAGATCTCAGCTAATGCTAGGGAATTTATTGAAAAAAATCATAATTATATTTCAATTGCCAAGCAATATGAAAAAGCATGGAGTAAAAATTAATTAATCTTATATTTGAATATATAGAAAAATCATGCTTCACTTTAAACCAAATTTATTTATTCCAGGAGCAGCAAAATCAGGTACTACATCCTTGCATAATTTATTAAATCAACATCCAGAAATCTGTATGTCTACAGTTAAGGAGCCCGGTTATTGGAAAAATGAAAGATTTAAACATTTTAAAGATATAGAAAAAGAAAATTATTTAAATTTATTTATGAAATCTAATCATAAAATTTTTGGAGAATCTACAACTGCCTACATGTATTATGATACTTTTATAAATAATATTAATAGCAATTATAAAGTCTCTCCAAAATTTATTTTCATTCTTAGAAACCCTATTGATAGATTCAACTCACATTTTTGGTGGATGAAAGGACTTGGGCTTGAAAAATCTAATTTTCAACAAGCTCTTACTGAAAATCTAAATAATGAATTTAAACCATATAACTATTACCCAAAATATTACTTTCAGTTTGGGTTATATGCAAAGTGGCTAAAGCAGTTTTATAATTGTTTTGAAGGATCTAATATAAAAATTATAACATTTGAAAAATTAATGAATAACCAACTAGAAGCAGCAAATTCTTGTTTTGAATTTCTAGGATTAAAAAGGTTAGATTCAATTTCAAATCATACCTCAAATCAAACAGCATTATTAAAAAATCCACAATTGTATCATTTTTTAAACAAATCAGCCATAGGAAAATATTCTTATACTAAAATTGGCAAGTATTTACTTCCTAAAAGAACAATTGATTGGATTAAAATAAGTATAAAAAATAGTCTAAAAAACTGGGATAAAGAAAAAGCTAGTTATCCGAAAATATCTAAAGAAAATAGATATGACTTAAAAGCGTTATATTCTAAAGATGTATCAGATCTTAAAAAGTTAACACATTATAATTATAGAGAATGGACAGATTTTAATTCCTAAGAATGAATTTTATAAGAACATCGCTATATTCAGGAGTAAGTACTGCTATTAGTCTATTAGTTAGATTAATATCTAATAAAATAGTAGCTGTTTATCTAGGAACTAGTGGTATTTTCCTGCTTGGTCAGTTAAAGGATTTTCTAAGACTAAGTAATGTTATTAGTGGTTTTGGAATAGAAAATGGAATAATAAAATATACATCAGAATTTCAAAAATCAGATGAAGAATTAAGAAAAATTCTTTCAACTAGTTTTAGAACACACCTCTTCTTCTCACTGATTTTTTGCGTTTTAATTCTAATCTTTAAAAATACTATTGCAGAATATTTATTACTAGATTTTGACTCAAAATTTTATTTTCTAATTCTATCAATTTCAGTTATTTCCTTCTCAATTCATACACTTTTGATGTCTATTATTAATGGAATTAAAAAAATTAAACTATATGTAACAATTAATGTTTTTTCAGTAGTTATTTCTGCGATTTTAATGATCACGCTAGTATTAAAATATGCTATTATTGGTGCTCTATATGCGTTAATAATTAATCAAATTATAACCTTACTAGTTACTCTTATTCTTTTTTACATATACAAGCCATTTAATTTCAGTCTACTATTTTCTGATTTTAACTTTAAATACTTTAAAAAATTATCAGCTTTTTCTATAATGGCAATAACTGGTCCAACTTGTTTAATTATATCAACATTTATTGTTAGGTATTATATATCAGATAAATTTGATACAAATTTTGCAGGTTCATGGGAAGCAATGTGGAGGATTTCTGCAATTTATCTGCTTTTCTTAATAAGTACCTTCAAGTTTTACCTGATACCAACATTTTCAAAATTAAATAGTGAAAATTTAAAAAATGAAGTATTTAAAATATGGAAAGTAGTAATACCGATAATTATAGTAATTACTGCTGGGGTTTATTTACTTAGAGATATTATTATCACTGTTTTATTGTCAAATGAGTTTTTTCTAATAAATGAAATTATATTTTTCCATCTTTTAGGTGATATAATAAAAATAAATTGCTGGGTATTAGGAAACATATTAATATCAAAAGCAGACACAAAGGCATTTGTTTTCTTTCAGATTGAATGGTCAGTAATTTTTGTGATATTATCCTATTTTTTAATAAATGCATATGGGTTTTGGGGAGTTTCCTTGGCCTACTTTATAACTTATATTATACACTTTTCATTATTGAATTTTCATCTAAGAAAATTATTGTGGATAAAATAGATGAGATTATATCATTAAGTCCTTAAGCTTAGAATAATTTTTTGTTTTAATTTCATAAAAGTCTTGCGTTATAGAACGTGCGCCAAAACCTTCTTTCCAATATAATAAACCTTGATTAACAAATTCACCATTATTCTCATTTGAAGTGCCAAAATCAAAATATTCCTTATTATTAAATACTTCTTCAATTAGATAAGTGAATAAATAATCTAAACTTCCCATTTTATTTTTTTCTGTATTAGCAGAAATGTATTGAACATGAGCAGTGGTCTTTGTTTCAAATATAGTAGTTCCTGCAACAATCTTATCATCTGAATATACATTAAACTGTCTAATATTCTTTGGAAATAAGCTGTTTAGATGAATGATTTCATCAAGAGAGTGCACCGGCTCCACATCATGTTTATTTTTTAAATTAGGAATTAAAATAGAATTCCAAAATTCCTCAAAACTCGATGTTTCTTTTATTGTAAGTTTAAATTTTTCTCCTCTTTTCTTACCCTGAATTCTGTCTCTTGAATAAGAGTTGTTACCTAGTTTGATAACAGATAGAATATCTCTTCTAATTAATTCTGCCTTCATTCTATGTAATAGATAATTTACTTCACTACTTGGTAGTGTTTTATATATCTCAGGTATTTCTTTTATTATTAAGGTCGTATAATTATTTTCATATAGATGAGACAGAAGTAAGCTAAATATCTCAAAGACATCTGAGAATTTAATTTGATTTGAAAGGATTAACCCTCCATATGTCAAGCCTTGATGAGAATAGATCTTATCATTTAACTTGTTAGCTGGCAAAACAGCAATAAGTTTATCCTGCTTATAAAATAAAACAGAATAATCTTCAAATCTATTTTTATGGTATTCTATAAAATTTCTCTGAAATAAAAATGTTCCATTTTTAGATTCATTAATAAAATTATCCCATTGAGTCTTTAGAGAAGAATTATATAGGGATAAAGAAAACATGTTTTATAAGATTAAATAAAAAAACGGAATGTAAGAAGATTTAGTATTTTTCTAAACTAATAATTAGAAAAAGGATAAAAAAAAAGGCCCTTGATCATAGGGCCTTTTTTATTAATTTATGGTTTTAAATTACTTTGTTCTAAATGGTAAAAATGGACTCTTAACCCAGTTAAATAAAGTGTTTAATACACTCCAGAAGAAAGTATATAATGCCATTACAACATATAACTTAGCTAGGATAACAGCTACCTGAACAAATCCCCAAGCAGAAGCAAGAACATCACCAGCCCAGGAACCATCTCCTGCTCTAGAAACATCCCATGCCCAGAAATCGTTAAGCACTCCGCCTACCCATTCTAGACCAACCATGTTAGTAAATGCGTCCATAGCTGAACCTGGAAGAGCATAAGCATAGTCAAAGTTAGACATGTAAGCAGTATCAACACCACCTGTCATATCAACAAATCCTGTACTAACAGCAGATACAGCAGCTACGATTGCAGCAAATGCAGCTACTAAAGCTGTAATATATCCAACGGCCTTAATAGTTGCCATTGGTAAGTCATGAAATAAAAGAGTGACAGTGTCACCTTTTGATCCTGCAACTTCCTCACCAGCGCCTCTTACGACCATAGCGATAGGAAATGCAGCGTATACCCATAAAAGCACACCTAAAATACTGCCAACAATTGCAGCTCCTTCACCCATTCCTCCTGTCCAAATGATAGAAACAGATGCATATACTGAACAAACCCAAGTTACAAAGGCACCGACTCTAAAAACGTCTCCTGCCCAACTTGCTAAATTACCTTCTGAATCACTCATACATGAGTTCCAGCAATTCCAAGGTAACATTCCGTTGACCTCACTAGGGAGATCAATTAAGCGATTTAATAATTTTTCCATAATACTTAATTAATTAATTAGTTAGTTAAGACACAAAAATACGAATTAATTTGTATTTGAAGAAATTTATCAATTTATATGGTTAAAAAACAGTTTAAAATATAGATTTTTAAGAAAATTTGAATTATTTTTTTCTTTTCTAAAAATAATTTAATCGATTTTAAGAATACCTGTTTATTTTTCAATGTTATTATCTTAAAATAAGGTTAAAAAAGATAATAATTGGGTAAATAATAATAACTTTACTCAAATATTTCAAGGAAAATCATGGAATTAAAGAATATACCTAAGCTAAAACATAGTACATCAAACAATTTTTTCTTGATAGCAGGACCCTGTGCAATAGAAGGAGATGAAATGGCTAATAGGATTGCTGAAGAAATATTAACTATTACAAATAAACTTGAAATTCCTTTTATCTTTAAAGGAAGTTTTAAAAAAGCTAATAGAAATAAATTAGATAGTTTTACTGGTATAGGAGATGAGACAGCTCTAAATATTCTAAAAAATATTTCTGATTCTTATGATATTCCAACATTAACTGATATTCATCAAATATCTGATGTAACATTAGCTTCAAAATACGTAGATGTCTTACAAATACCCGCTTTCTTAGCAAGACAAACTGATTTACTGATAGCAGCTGCAAAAACAGGAAAAACTATCAACATAAAAAAGGGACAATTTATGAGTCCTGAGAGCATGAAGCATGCGGTGGAAAAAATAACAAAATCAGGTAACAATAATGTAATGATAACAGATAGGGGTACCATGTTTGGGTATCAGGATATGGTTGTAGATTTTAGAGGAATTCCAACAATGCAAGATATTGCGACTACTGTTTTGGATGTTACACATTCTCTTCAAAAACCAAATCAATTATCTGGTGTAACAGGTGGGTTACCTAAAATGATTGAAACAATAGCAAGAGCTGGGGTAGTAAATAATGTAGATGGTATCTTTATAGAAACACACTTTGATCCCGAAAATGCTAAAAGTGATGGTGCAAATATGCTAAATCTAAGCAATCTTGAAAAGTTATTAACAAATTTGCTAGAAATAAGGAAAACAATTAATAATCTTGATTAATCTTCCCTAACCTTACCTGTAAAAACACTTATTTTTTTACTAATTGGATTTCCACTTGCCCTTCTAAATGCTACAATTTGTCCACAATGCCATACTGCATCTTCAATTGGACCATTTAATTGATTCCAAAATGGATATTCGACTTTTTTAGAATTCCTTATAAAAACAATACTATAATCATCAAAATTCTTAGTTTTCTTAAATATATCAGATGCTTCTTTAAGATTGAATAAGGTTTTTTTTCTAATTTCTTTAAATTCTATTCCTTCTATAGATTTTTTCTCAACAGGAGTATTTAAAGCAGTATTCAATATCATATTTGATAAGTCATAAATGTGTCCAATAGTCTCAATTGATGATCTACTATCATTTGGTAATCTGAAATTTAAATCTTCTTCTGTTAGACCTTCAGTTGCCCAATGGTATCTAAAACCCAGCCCATCAATCATTCTTCCAACTATTTCAGCTTCAGAATAAGACTCTGGATAATTTGAAATTTCATAAAAAGGAAGATTTTCTTGTGAATTCATGTATAAAAAATTTAGTGATAGAGCTAATATAAAAAAATACCTCATATTATAATTTTGGTTTTTTTACGATTCCATATTTATCTATCAGATATATTAAAGAGGTTATCGTTGCAGCACCCATCTCTAGTTCTCTTTTATTAATTGCATCAAAATTATCATTTGCAGAATGGTGATGATCAAAATATCTTTGGGAATCAGGTTTCAGTCCACTTAACACATTCGTAGAAGTCTTTAATGGCCCTATATCTGCTCCACTACCACCCCTTTCAAAAAAATGAATTAGATAAGGCTTAAATAACTCTTTCCATCCTAATATTTGATTAAAATTCTTATCATCACTATCAAAATAAAATCCTCTAGGAGAAAACCCTCCAGCATCACTCTCAAGAGCAAAAATATGATTTTCCTTTTTTTCCGCTACTACCTGAGCATATTTCATTGCTCCTCTTGTACCATTTTCCTCATTCATAAATAAAACCACACGAATAGTCCTTTTTGGTTTGATGTCTGATAATTTTAATAATCTTATGACATCCATAGATTGAACGCATCCTGCCCCATCATCATGTGATCCATCACCTAAATCCCAAGAATCTAAATGACCTCCAACTACTATATACTCATTAGGATATTCACTTCCAGTTAATTCTCCAATTACATTATAGGATAAAACATCCTTGAATTGCTTACAATTTTGTTTAAAATAAAATTTAATATTATTATCTAATTTTAGCATTGTACTGAGTAATTCTGCATCATTTGTGCTTATTGCAGCAGAAGGAATTCTATCTTCAACAGGGACATTGCCATAAGTCATACTTCCAGTATGAGGCAAGTCATCAAGTAATAAATTCATAGATCTAACAATTACTCCAACTGCACCATATTTGCTTGCATGTACAGCACCTTCATATCTTTGATTAACACAGCCACCATATGACCTAAATGTATCAATTAATGTTTTTCCCATTGGTCTATTATAGAAAACTATTTTTCCTTCAATATTTGCTCTACCAAGTCGTTCTAATTCTTGAAAGTCTTTTACCTCGATAATATTTGCCTTCAAGCCACTAGCAGGTGTAGCTATAGATCCTCCAAGTGCACATATATTTACATTGGTTGTTTTTCCAGGCTTACTCTCAATATATGCAAATTCAGGTGTCCCTCTTACCCACTTTGGCACCATAACAGGTTGTAACCAAACCTTATCTAATCCTATTTTTTCAAGTTCAGATTTAGTCCAATAAACTGCCTTCTCAGCATTTAAGGACCCTGAAAGACGTCCACCAATCTGGTTAGAAAGATAATCTAGCCATTGATAACTCTTGCCATCTGTAAGAGAATTATTATATATAGATCTAATGGTCTCTGTATCATTTTGAGAAAAAATATTAATGGATAAGAAAAATATAAATAAGATGTTTTTCATTGTAAAGTCATTTATTTAGCAAATTGTTTAACATTCTTTTCAGAAATTTCCTTTTCATCACCAAGAATTATTAATCTCTCTACTACATTTCTTAATTCTCTAACATTACCAGTCCAATTCATTGATTTTAATAATTTTACTGCAGATTTAGAGAATTTCTTCTCTTTGGTTCCTTGAGTCTTTGATATATTAGTTGAAAAATAATTTATTAGCAATGGAATATCATTTCTTCTTTCTTTAAGAGAAGGAACATTTATAATAATTACCGCAAGTCGATGAAATAAATCTTCTCTAAATTTACCTTTTTCAATTTCTTTTTTTAAATCTTTATTAGTAGCTGCAATTACTCTAACATCAACTTTAATGTCTTTACCGCCACCCACTTTATGAATACAATTATCTTGAAGAACTCTTAATACCTTTGCTTGTGCAGAAAGACTCATATCACCGACTTCATCAAGAAAAATTGTTCCATTATTAGCTGCTTCAAACTTACCTATTTTGTCCTTAATTGCTCCAGTAAAAGATCCTTTTACATGACCAAAGAGTTCACTTTCAATTAATTCGCCAGGAATAGCGGCACAATTAACTTCTATTAAAGGGTTGTGAGCTCTATTACTTGTACTATGAATAGATCTAGCTACAAGCTCCTTTCCTGCTCCATTAGGACCATCGATCAGTATTTTAGCATCAGTAATTGCAACTTTTTTTATAAGATCCCTGATTTTATTTAATTCTTTGCTTTCTCCAATCATCTCAAAAGAGTTAATAATTTTTCTCTTTAAAAGAGTATTTTCTAAAGTCAAATTTTTCTTATCAATAGCATTTCTGACAGTATTCAAAAGTCTATTTAAATCAGGAGGTTTGGAGATGTAATCATAAGCACCTTTCTTCATTGAATCTACTGCTGTCTCTAGATCTCCATGACCAGAGATCATAATTATAGGAATTTCTGGCTTAATTTTCTTTGTAAATTCTAAAACTTCTATTCCATCCATTTTTGGCATTTTTATATCACAAAGAACAAGATCAAAGTTTTCTTTTTTAATCTTGTTTAAAGCTATTAAACCATCTTCAGCCTCATGTATTTCATGAGATTTATCTTCTTCTGATAGAATTTTGACTAAAACCCTTCTTATTGATGCTTCGTCTTCTACAATTAATATTTTTGACATACCTAAAATTAATATTTAAGCCACTTAATTAACTCTTTATAGCTAGGTTTTTTTCCATACATGAGTATTCCAACTCTATAAATCTTGGCTGCAACCCATATACACAACGTAAAAGTTAAATATAAAATTATTATTGAAATAATTTGTTCATATATCGGAACACCATATGGAATTCTCATAAGCATAACCACTGGAGAAGTAAAAGGAATATATGAAAAGATTATTGCAATTGTACCATTTGGATCCTCAGGAACAGTTAACATTCCAACGTAAAGAGCAAGAATTAAAATAATGGTAAGAGGCATTACAAATTGTTGTGCATCTGTCTGATTATCAACCGCTGCTCCAATTGCTGCAAATAATGATGCATATAATAAATAGCCGCCTATAAAGTATATCAGAAAAGCAACAATAATATTAGTTAGCGGAAGATTAATAAAAGCAGATATCGCATCTAATGCTTCTGTGTTCATACTCATATTTCCAGAAGAGCTTAATAATAATTCACTGTTTTGAGTAGAAGTTTCTATACCAAAAATAGCCGTAATAAGGTATGAAAACATCATGATTAAGATTGTCCAAACTAAAAATTGAGTTAAACCAGCTAACGAAGTTCCTAAAATTTTTCCCATCATTAACTGAAATGGCTTTACTGAAGAAATCATTATTTCTACAATCCTGCTAGTTTTTTCTTCAATTACACTCATCATAATCATACTTCCATATGCAAAAATGAATATATAAAGAAGCATGCCTAAAATCATCCCAAACGCAATTTTTATAATCCCATCCATTTTTGTGGTTTCTTCTCCTTCAAAACTCTCCTGATATAAATTGATGTTTATTTTTGATTTATTAATCTTCTCAATATCTAAGCCAATATTTTCAAAATTTTTATTTGTTAAAAGCCTTTCTATTTTTCCTTCAATTCTAGAAATTATACCTATTGAAGGTGCATCTTCAGATATGAACATAATTGAATCTGCAATTTGGTTTAAATCATCATAATATGGTATAAATAATAATCCATAATCAGCTTTGGTTTTTGAAATTAGTTTTGCTTCTTCTAGATCAAAATCATTAATAAAATGAAAATTTAAATCATCAGAATTATTTAAAGAATTTGTGAAGTACCCTGTCTTATCAACTACCGAAATATTTTTAACTGTATCATTATTTACACTCATTAAATATCCAATAAGCATTATAAAACCAACAATTATTATAGGAGTTAAAAATGTGGCAAGAATAAAAGATTTATTTGTAACCTTATTTAAATATTCTCTCTCAATAATTAGTCCAAGTTTTCCCATAATCAATTTTCTTTAACTGATTTAATAAAAATATCATTTGCACTAGGTATAACCTCTTTAAAATGTTGAATCTTTGCCTTTTTCACTAAAAAACTTAAAAGTTCATCAGATGTCTGAGATTCTTTTAATAAAATATTTAATCTTAAATTATCACCTAAACCTTTAAAAGTTGGCTGTGAAGTGTGAAAGTTATTTTTTATTTCTTTTTCTATCTCAGATTTTTTGTTAGTGACCAGCCCTACTTCAAATGTATTAGTTTGATATTGTCTTTTGATTTCATCTAACTTACCATCTAAAATTTTATTTGATTTATTAATTAGGGCAATGTGATCACATAATTCTTCAACTGATTCCATTCTATGAGTTGAAAAAATAACAGTTGCTCCACCATTTCTTAGATTAAGGATTTCGTCCTTTATTAAATTTGCATTTATTGGATCAAAACCTGAAAAAGGTTCATCAAATATCAATAGCTTTGGACGATGCAGAACCGTTACTATAAACTGTACTTTCTGAGCCATTCCTTTTGATAGTTCAGATACTTTTTTATTCCACCATTCTCCAATATCAAATTTTTCAAACCAATATTTTAGCTGTTTTTTTGCATCTAATTTTGTCATGCCTTTTAATTGAGCTAAATAAAGCGCTTGTTCACCAACTTTCATTTTAGGATATAAACCTCTTTCTTCAGGCAAATATCCAATATCACTTATATGTTTAGACTCAAGAAGTTGATTGTCTAGGAAAACATTACCAGAATCAGGAATAATAATTTGATTAATAATTCTAATAAGTGTTGTCTTTCCAGCGCCATTTGGGCCTAATAAACCAAAAATACTTCCCTTAGGAATACTAATAGAAACATTATTTAATGCTTTGTGATTAGCAAAAGTTTTTGATACTGAATCAACTACCAATAAATTTTCCATATTATACTAAAAATCTTGTCAATAAAGATAATGGTCTCTAACTAAATTTTAGTGATTATCAGAAAGAATTATCAAAAAATTGTGATTGAATATTTTAAGAGAACATGTCTTTTACTCTATCAAAAAAGGACTTATCAGAGCTTTCTGGTTTAGGATCAAAATGCTCATCATCCTTCATAGACTCAAAAAATTGTTTTTGTTTTTTATTTAGTGTTTTTGGCGTCCAAACATTGACATGTACTAAAAGATCTCCAGTTGCATAGCCGTTTATATTAGGTATACCTTTGCCTCTTAATCTTAAAATTTTTCCAGATTGCATTCCTGGATTTATTTTTATTCTAACCTTTCCAGTTACTGTGTTTATTTCTTTACCTGTCCCTAAAATTGCATCAGGCATACTTACATATAGTTCGTAATGAAGATTATCCCCTTCTCTCTGAAGTTTTTCATGTGGAATCTCATAAATAACCACTAAAAGATCTCCATTAATTCCATTGCCAGGGGCCTCATTTCCTTTACCACTAACTTTTAATTGCATTTCATCTACAACACCTGCAGGAATAGGAATATTTACGGTCTCTTCATTTATCATAAGACCATGGATATCTGCACCTTTTGGTCTATTATCTAAAGTTTGGCCAGACCCTCTACATGATTCACATATTGAAGAACTCTGCATTCTTCCAAGAATTGTGTTTGTGACCCTGGTAACCTGACCATTACCATTACATGTTGCACATCTTTTAAAGGTTGCTCCTGGAGCTTTTACCTTTCTCTTTACTTTAATCTTTTTGTCAACTCCTTTAGAAATTTCTTCTAATGTTAAGTTAACTCTTACGCGTAAATTGCTTCCCCTTACAACTCTTTGTCCGCCAAATCCACCGCCAAATCCACCGCCAAATGCACTTCCAAAAATATCTCCAAACTGACTAAAGATATCATCCATGTTCATTCCGCCACTAAATCCTGCTCCACCATTTTGAAAAGCTTGATGTCCAAACTGATCATATTTAGCTTTCTTGTTAGGATTACTCAATACTTCATATGCCTCTGCGGCTTCCTTAAATTTTTCCTCTGCAGCTTTGTCATCTGGGTTTTTATCAGGATGATATTGAATTGCCATCTTTCTATAGGCTTTTTTTATCTCTCCTGCGTTAGCACTTTTACTAACTCCTAGTGTTTTATAATAATCTTCTTTCATTTTATTTGCCTATAACTACTTTTGGGTATCTTATAATTTTTTCTCCCAATTTATATCCCTTTTCTATGACATCAATAATCTTACCCTTAAGCTTAGAGCTAGGTGCTTCAATTTGTGTAACAGCTTCATGATTGTCTGCATTAAATTTATCTCCCTTTTTAACTTCTATCAAACTTAATCCCTTTGAAGTTAATACATCCTTAAACTTGTTTTGAATTAAAATAACTCCCTTAAATATTTCATTATCCATATTTTTTTCAATTTCGGCATTAGCTCTGTCAAAATCATCTAAAATTGGCAATAAAGATGTCATAAGTTCTTCACTAGCAGTTGTAAAAAGTTCAATTCTCTCCCTTGCAGTTCTTTTCTTGTAATTTTCAAATTCTGCAAAGAGTCTTAGAAATTTCTCTTTTTCCAATTGCAGTTCATCTACATCAGAATTATCTTCTAATTGTTGATTAACCTCTTGTTTTATAGAATCTTCTTTTTTTGGCTCTTCAGTTTTTTTAGCTCTTTTTTTGCTCATTTTAATAATAAATTATAATCATTTGATATACCCATAGCAAAAGTACTGCCAATATTAAATATAATGTCAAATTGTCACCTTATTATATCTTTAATAGCATCCTTAAGAATTGCAAATTTAAAACTAAATCCTTCATCTAGAATTTTTCTTGATAGAATTTTATGATTTTTAAACAAAAGAACGTGAATTTCTCCAAATAAAATTCTAGATGATAAATATATAATTTCAAAAATTGTTTCTTAATACATTAACTCATTTTTTTTAATTATAAATATGTAATTTTGCAAAAGTTTTTAATTCAATACTATTGAGTTTAGATATAAAAGTTTCGCAAGCAGATAAAAGTAAAATTGACCAAGTTGATTTTAGTAATTTTTCATTTGGATCAGTATTTACTGATCATATGTTTGAGTGTGATTATATAAATGGAGAATGGCAAAATCCAAGAATACTGCCCTATCAATCTATATCAATTGAACCTTCTGCAAGTGTTTTTCATTATGGTCAAGCTATTTTTGAGGGGATGAAAGCTTATAAAGATTCCAATGATGAAATATGGCTCTTCAGACCAAAAAAAAATTTTGAAAGATTCAATAAGTCATCAGTTAGATTAGCCATTCCTGAATTTCCGGAAGAACTTTTTTTCGATGCTCTAAAAAAACTTTTAAATCTAGACAAAGAGTGGGTAAAAAAAGGTGAAGGAAGTTCATTATATGTTCGCCCTTTTGTCTTTGGCAATGAATATGCAATACAGGCCTCTCCCTCGAAAAATTACAAATTTATGATTATATGTGCACCTGCAACACCCTATTATAAAGGAAAAATTAAGGTGCTCATTACTGATAAATATAGTAGAGCAGCAAGCGGTGGTGTCGGTTTTGCAAAAGCAGCGGGAAATTATGCAGGATCTTTTTATCCTATTAATCTTGCAATAGAAAAAGGATTTCAACAAATCATTTGGACAGATTCAAATCAGCATAAATATCTAGAAGAAGCTGGCACAATGAATGTTTTTTTTAGAATAGATGACAAACTAATTACTGCTCCAACTACAGATACAATTCTTGATGGAGTAACAAGAAAAAGCATAATACAAATAGCAACGGATCTTGGGATAGATGTTGATGTTAGAAGAATCACAGTAGATGAAATAAAAGAAGCCTCTAAAAACAATTCATTAAAAGAAATTTTTGGTACAGGCACTGCGGCAGTAGTTAGTGAAATTTCAGAATTTGAGCATAAAGATGAACTTTTTATCCTACCTGAAATTGATGATTCTTATGCTAAAAAACTTAAAGAAAGCTTGGTAAACATTCAGACCAATAAATCTGAAGACCCTCACAACTGGAGATATAGAGTTTAATTACTTGCTTAATATTTCAGCAATCATTGGCTTGAAATAATTTGGACCTTTTAACACTTTACCGTCTTCGCGATATATAGGAGTTCCATCTTCAGATAATTTACTCATATTACTTCGTTGAATCTCATCAAAAACCTCCTCTATTTTGTATTGTAAGCCATGTTCTAAAATTGTTCCACATAAAATATATAACATATCTCCTAATGCGTCAGCCACCTCTACTAAATCTCCATTATTCGCAGCTTCAAGATACTCGTCATTTTCTTCCTTCATTAGGTTATATCTAAGAGTGTTTTTTTTAATTCCCAAATCTGCTTTTGGAGAAGTCAAATATTCTAATTTAAAAGCCTCATGAAACTTTTTAACTGCTAAAATTTTATCTTTCATTTTTAAATATTTTATGTATTAATTTATTAGTTTCGCTAAAAAATTATATGTTTAGTAAAGGTCAAATAATATTTGCAATTTTATTTATAATTGGTTTTTCTATAGTACTGGCCATAGCTTATAAAAAGGACTATAAACTCCATCAACAATACTATAAAGGGAGCATTTGGGTTTTACTGGCTTTTATATGTTTTATAGGCCTAATTGTAGCAATAAAATACTTTTTTATTTAAGTATTAATCCTTTACTAAAAACCCATAATCCTCAGCATATTTCATCATCTGATACTCAAAAGAATTAACATACCTTACTTCGATGTCATTTATATTTCCTGAGTTATCAGTTATAAGAGTCAATTCAGGATTTACAAATCCACCATAAGCTGCACCAGTAAATTGCTCATTCCTCTTTAATATCTCCGCATGAATTTCTTGATCTACTTTTACCCCATATCCTTCTACAAGATCCTGTGCAGCCTGAAAATCACCTTCAGACTTAATCCTTTGCGTTTCTCTTAAAAGGTCTCCAAAAATCTCTCGTAATCTATCATAATCATTTATATTATAATAAGTGTTACCATCTCTTTTTACTTGTTCAATAACATTTTCCTCTTTTCCTTTTTTATAAGCCCATGCACTGACCCATTGCCTGTTTCTCATATGAGATTCTTCAACATCAGCACCCAATTCTAATCTAATAAGCTGCGTTAATAAACCATTTCTAATGTATCCATCATAAGCTGCAGTACCTAATGCTTTCCAATCCTCTACTAAGCCTAGCTCTTGTAGTTTTGGATGATATAGATAATATAGTCCTATTAAATCGGCCCTACCCTCTTCCATGGTAGAACTATAATTTTTCAATGTTTCTTTTGGCGTTCCTACACCAGGATTTATTTGACCAGAGGCATGTCCAACAACCTCATGAAGAGCGGTGTGTAGTTTGTCTCCAAGTTGACCATGCTCTACTTCAAGATCATATTCCTTATCATCATGTGCGAATTCTTTTAATCTTCCTGAAGATCCTGAATTATTATATGCATGAATTATATTTCCTAGAGAAACTGACTTACTTCCGACAGAGGCTCTAATCCAATTAGCATTTGGCAGATTTACTCCAATAGGTGTGCTTGGAGATGCATCGCCTGCTTCACCAGCAACATTAACCGTTTTATAGGTAACGCCAACTACATTTTCCTTTTTGTGCTCTTGCATAAGAGGTGAGTTGTCTTCAAACCACTGAGAATTTTCAGATAGAACTGACATCTTTCTAGACATGTCAAAATCATTTATTTGCACAATAGTTTCATACGAACCTCGATAACCTAAAGGATCATTGTATACTTCAATAAAACTGTTTATATAGTCTATATTTCCATCTGTTGCTGCAGTCCAAGCAACATTATAATCATCCCATGTTTGCAAGTCTCCAGTTTTATAATATTCAACCAGTAGTCTAAGAGCATCTCCCTGAGGTTCATTTTCAGCTACTCCAGCAGCTAAATCTAACCATTTAATAATTTCGTCAATAGCTGCGCCATATAAACCACCAGACTTATACACTATTTCCTTTAAAACACCATCTTCCTTTACAAGTTTAGAATTTAATCCGTGTGAAAGAGGTTTTGTTGGATCTGGCGATGTAACTTCAGCATAGAATGATTCTACATCTTCAGATCTAACATCTGGTCCATAAAAGTTTATTGCAGAAAGCAGTACGTTATCAGCATCTCTAGATAAGTTTACTTTTTTAGAATCCTTATCATTAAAAATTACTTCAAATGCTTCTGCAATTAATTCTGTCGCTGTAGCTTCCATTAATTCACTTAAATAATCCGATGAGAACCCTGGCTTTAACTTATCATTAGAATAATGATGATGGATACCATTGCTGAACCAAACTCTTTTTAAATAGGTTTCAAATTCCATCCAATCATCAGACGATCTATCTCCAGTATAGTTAGTGTATATATTCTCTAGAGCTGATCTAATAGCAAGATTATGTCTATAATTTTGATCATACATTATATCTCTTCCCGATAGACCTGCTTGAGTTAAATAATAAACTAATTTTTTTTCTTTTAGCGTTAATTCATCCCATCCTGGAATTTGATATCTTATAATTTTAAGATCAGCAAATTGATCTATCTTATATTCAAATTCATTTTCACTAGAAGGCGTGTAATAATCTCCATTATCAGTAGTACAATTTAATAGAAAACCTGAAATAAAAATTACTATAAATAATGATTTAATTCTCATAAGTTTTTAGTTTTTATGTTGAAAATCTAATGTATAAATTTTTATCAAGAGAAAATAATTTTACCAAAAATATTAACACTATTTTATTAAATAAATTAATGACTTAGAATTTAATATATTTGGGTGATGAAAAATTTTCTTTTAGTCTTTATAGGTGGTGGTTTTGGAAGTGGTCTTCGCTATCTTATTAGCAAGTACTTGAATTCTAGTTTGGGTAACTTTCCAATAGGCACATTTACAGTAAATATTATTGGAAGTCTACTGATTGGATTAATACTTGGCTATGCTGCTAAAGAGAACTCATTGAGTCAGAATCAAGTGCTATTACTTGCCACAGGTTTTTGTGGTGGTTTTACTACTTTTTCTGCTTTTGCACATGAGAATTTTCAGCTTCTTAAAACTGGAGATATAATGCAGTTTTCTGTCTATACTATTGGAAGTGTTGTAGTAGGATTAATTGCAGTATTTATTGGCATATACATTGCTAAAAATTTATAAATAATGGATACTTTAAGTCATGCACTATGGGGCAAAGGCCTTTTTGGTTATAGAAAATATAGGTGGTTTTCTTTTCTCTTTGGAGCCCTACCAGATTTATTTTCTTTTGGCATTTATTTCTTATACATATTAGTTTTTACAACCAGAGGGGGTAGACCTTCTGGCAATGAAATACCTGAATGGGTATATAGCTTGTATGATTTTTCGCATAGCTTAGTTATAGCCTCGATATTTATATTTATTGTTTATAAGATTAATAAAGATTTTGCTTTTCCAATGCTTGCATGGATTTCTCATATTATGTTAGACTTTTTCACCCATAGTATTGAGTTCTTCCCTACACCAATATTTTGGCCTCTGTCAGGTTATCATTTTGATGGTATCCCTTGGTCTAATCCAATTATCTTCTTTGCAAATGTGCTCCTTATATTTCTGCTATTTATATATAGAAGAAAAACTAATTCTTTGCAAAAGCCTTAACACCAGCGTTAATTTTTATTGGCAAATAATTTTCTCTAGGAACAATTGGGCATGAATATTTTTCATTATATGCACAGTAAGGATTATATGCAGTATTAAAATCAATTATAAGATAATTATCTACAGGAATATCAAAGTCAATATATCTTCCACCACCATAAGATTCAACTCCATTTGTATCATCTAAAAAAGGAAGAAATAAATAATCTTCATAACCTTCCTTATTAACTATATCTAAATTTCTATAGATATTTAAACTATAGCTCTTGCCAAATAATTCAAAAGACACATCTCCATATTTAACATATTCTGGAAGCCTGTCTGTTGTTGTTTTCATCTTAAAAGATTTCTCGTCAGGAGTTCTTATAAGCTTAGCCTTAACTACATAGCTGGAATCAAAATCAAAAAAATCTAATTCTTTGAATTTTTTTAAGTCTTTTTCCTTAAGTGGTGAAATAGATGCATCCTTAAAGAATTCATTCATTTCTTTTTGGAAAGGAGTAAAATTCTTGTCATATCTTTTTTTGTTTTCACAATTAAAGAAAAGGAATAAACTAAATAAAATAAGAAGAGATCTATTCATTTTATATTATATATTTCAAAAATACTATACTTTTCGATTTTCAATTAAATTTAATTAGTATTTTTAACATTATCCCTAAAATTTAAATTTATGCGTATAAAAATATTTATTCAATACATGTTATTAGTTTTATTTTTTACTAATAACATAAATAGTCAAGATTATTTTTTAGAAAATAACGGACCTTATGACAGCTCAATTAACAGTCCTGAAGAATTCTTAGGATATGAAATTGGATTCCAGCATACAAGACATGATCTAATTGTAGCTTATCTCAACTACCTTTCAAATACATCTCCTAGAGCAAATTTGATAAATTATGGAAAAACTCATGAGGGAAGAAAATTAGTGATACTTTCTATTTCATCAGAAGATAATATAAGTAACATAGAATCAATTAGAGAAGAACATTTAAAATATACAGATCCAACTGCAGAAATCGTAACCAATAATAGTCTGCCTATTATTATTAATCTTGGATACAATGTTCACGGAAATGAACCTTCAAGTTCAGAAGCAGCTATGCTTACAGCATATACGCTTGTTGCATCAAAAAATAAAACAATTAATAAATTCAGAAATGAATCAGTAGTTTTTATTGATCCTACAATTAATCCTGATGGAAGGGATAGACATACGCAATGGGCAAATCAATTTAAATCCATAAATCTAGTTTCTGATGGAAATGATGCTGAGCATAATGAAACTTGGCCAAGGGGCAGAACTAATCACTACTGGTTTGATTTAAATCGTGATTGGCTTTTAGCAGTAAACCCTGAGAGTAAAGGAAAATTAACATGGTTTCATACATGGTATCCTAATGTAGTTACAGATTTTCACGAAATGGGAACAAATAGCAACTACTTTTTTGAGCCAATGAAAGACAATGCTTCTGATAAACCACTCATGCCAAAAGAAAATTATGAAGACTTAAATTCACTTTTTGCTACATATTTTCAACAAACAATGGATAGTATAGGTTCATTTTACTATACAAAAGAATCATTTGATGGAACATACCCCGGTTATGGATCATCATACTTAGATCTACATGGTGGAATTGGAATACTATTCGAACAGGCAAGCTCAAGAGGACATTTGCAAGAAACTAATTATGGAACAATTTCCTTTGGTTTTACTATACGAAATCAATATCTCTCTAGTATGGCAACTGTAAAAGCTTCAGTTGAGAATAAATCTATTCTAAGAAACTATCAAAAGGATTTCTTTAAATCTGCTCTAACAGATGTTGCAAAAGATAAAATTAAAGCATATGAATTTGGAGATCTATACGATCAAAACAGAAACAAGGCCTTTATAGAGAACTTATTATTACACAAGATAAAGGTTTATAAAAAAGGTGACAGATATATTGTTCCTGTAGATCAAACCCAATCAAGAATGGTTAAAAATGTTTTTGAAACATATGATAAATACCGAGATAGTGTTTTTTATGATGCCTCAGCTTGGAGTATTTCAAATTTCTATAATATGAAGCATAAAGGATTGAAATCATATAATCTAGGAAGTGAAATATTAGACACTAAGAATATTGTCAAGGTAAAATGGGTTAGTAAATCGAATTATGCATATTTAATAGATTGGGATGATTATAACTCTCCAGCTGCTCTGGCATATTTGCAATCAGAAGGAATTATTACATATTCTGCTTTTAAGCCATTGTCGATTAATACAAATGAATCAATAAAATCATTTAATTATGGAACAATACTAATTCCTGTTAGTAAACAGAAAATATCTTCTGATAAATTATATACTTTGGTTCTTAATGCACAGAAAAAATATAATGTTCCAATTTATCAGACCTCTACAGGATTTAGTGTAAAAGGTATTGATTTAGGTAGTAATAATTTTAGAGTTGTAAAAAATGTAAAAGCAGCTCTTTTAGTTGGTGAAGGTGTTAATTCATATGAAGCAGGAGAAGTTTGGCATCTTTTAGATACAAGAGTTAATATACCGATTACCAAAATTAGAATGAGCCAGTTTGAAAGAACAAATTTGGACAAATACAATTCTTTAGTTATTGTATCAGCATATTATAGTCAGCTCGATTCAACAAGTGTAAATAAAATAAAGAGCTGGGTTTCTAAAGGAAATACACTTATTACAATAGCAAATGCTTCAAAATGGGCAATTGATAAAAATTTAGTTAATGAATCATTAGTAACTCACAAGGATTCATTAAAAAATGAAAGAAGAAGATATGTTGATGCTGGTGAACATATTGGCAGAGAAAGACTAGGAGGGGCTATTTTTAAAGTAGATCTTGACAGGACTCATCCCCTAGCATTTGGATATAGAGATGATCAAATTCCAGTTTATAAAAACAACAATGTTTTTATAAAACCTTCAAAAAATTATTATTCTAATGTTGCTGTTTATACAAAAAACCCTCATATGGATGGATATATTTCCAAGAAAAATATGAAAAATTATTTGAAGTCATCTGCATCTCTAATAGTTTCAAAAATTGGAAGTGGTAGAGTTATTTTATTTGCTGATAATCCGAATTTTAGAGGATCTTGGTATGGAACTAACAAATTATTTTTAAATGCGCTATTTCTAGGAAGTAACATAAGTGTTCCTGGAGAATAATTAACCTAATAAATTATTTAACAAAATGAAAAAGATATTACTAATTACCCTAATCAATTTATTTTATTACAACTTTTCTATCAGCCAGATAGCAGAAGCTCCTGAACGTTTTAGGGGAGAAGGTCCTTTTGAACAATTAATTATAAGGGGCGCAACACTAATCAATGGTAATGGAGCGCCTCCAATAGGACCAGTAGATGTAGTAGTTGAAGACAACAAAATAGTAAACATAAGAAGTGTTGGGTTTCCAGGTCTTGAAATTAATGAAAACAGAAGGCCCAAAGCAATAAAAGGTGCAAAAGAAATTAATGCTCATGGTATGTATTTATTACCTGGCTTTATTGATATGCATGGTCATATTGGAGAAACAACGAGAGGAAGAGCGGATTATGTTTATAAACTATGGATGGCTCATGGAATAACAACTATTCGTGACCCTGGATGCGGAAACGGTTTAAAATGGGTGCTCAAACAAAAAGAAGATAGTAGAAAAAATAAAATTACAGCTCCAAGAATTCTTGCTTATACATGGTTTGGACAAGGCTCAGAAAACGGGTTTGGCTCAGATGGAATAAATTCTCCAGAAGAGGCTACAGCATGGGTTAAAAAAAATGCAGAAAATGGTGCTGATGGAATAAAATTTGGAGGTGCTAGACCAGATATTTTTGAAGCTGCGCTAAAAGAAAATAATAAACATGGACTTGGATCTGCATGCCATCATGCTCAAATGGATGTAGCATGGATGGATGTTCTAGAAACTGCTAGATTAGGTCTTACTACAATGGAACATTGGTATGGTTTACCAGAAGCACTATTTGATGACAGAACAGTTCAAAATTATCCTCTTGACTATAATTATAATAACGAACAACATAGGTTTGGTGAAGCAGGAAGATTATGGAAACAAGCAGCTAAACCCTATTCCAAAAAATGGAATGAAGTTATGGATGAACTTATTGAATTAGATTTTACTATAGATGTAACTTTTGTCCCTTATAGTATTTTTAGAGATGTAGGCAGAGGAAGTAGATTAGAATGGCATAAAGATTACACCACTCCAACACTGCTTAAATTTTTTCTTCCTGGAAGAGATAACCATGGTGCTGCATACTTTGACTGGGGAACAGAAATGGAAATGGAATGGAAAGAAAACTATAAACTTTGGATGACATTTATTAATGAATATAAAAATAGAGGTGGTAGAGTTACTGCTGGAGCTGACTCTGGTTATATGTATAATCTTTATGGTTTTGGGTACATCCAAGAACTTGAACTTATTAGAGAATCAGGTTTTCATCCTATGGAAGTTATAAGGGCAGCTACACTTCATGCTGCTGAAGCAATTGGCATGGAAAAAGAAATAGGAACAATTGAGGTTGGAAAATATGCTGATATGATAATTATGGAAGAAAACCCTCTTAAAAACCTGAAATATCTATACGGAACGGGTGATATAAAAATTAATGATAACAATGAAGCAGTAAGAGTTGGCGGAATTAAGTATACAATAAAAGATGGAATAATCTTTGATTCTAGGCAATTACTTGATGATGTTAAAAAAATTGTTGATGAAGAAAAATCTTCTACTCCAGGATGGGAAAAGTTTTTAATGGATGCAATAGAAAGAGAATAAATTAAAGAAGAAACTAATTGGCAGCTTTTACAATCCGGCATGAACAATAAACTCACTTTTTTAATTGGAATATTAGGAGTTAGCCTTTTTGTAATTTCTTCTATTGTAGGTGGATTGCTAGTTGAAAATTATAACATATTAAGTCAATATATAAGTGAAACCTATGCAATTGATACTAAATACGGGATAATTTTAAGAACCTTTGGTTATATCCCAAGTGGTCTTCTTATTACCTTATTTTGCTTTCTTGGAGTAAGATACTTTCATCCTTCCAAACTAATCCAAATCGGTTTTTATGGTATCGGAATATTTTATGGACTAGCCACAGTAACTGTTGGAATATTTCCTTGTGATAGTGGATGTAATAAAGAATTAATAGACCCTAGTTCTTCTCAACTAATTCATAATTTCGTGGGTTTACTAACTTATCTGTTCGTTCCTGTTTTTATGATTTTAATTGGATTGGGGTTAAAAAAATCACATAATAATACGTTTTCTTTACAATCTATTGTTTGTGGTGTAATCAGTATTTTGTTTGTATTCATATTAGTTTCTAACTCGAATTCTGAATACATTGGTCTATATCAAAGAATAATAGAATCAGTTTTTGTCATATGGATAATTTTTTGTGCTATTTTAATAAAAAATAAAAAACCAGTAGGTAACTGGGTAGCTTAAAGACTTTCGTTTCAGCTGTAAAATATTCGTTAATTAACAAGAGCATTCTTTACAAGAACATTCTTCACAAGAACAGTTTTTGCAATTACCATTCACACAAGATTCACAAGTACATGTGCATTGATTTTCCATAGTATAAAAAATTATATTAAAGATTAAAGGTAATTATTTATAATCTACAAATTATATTTATTGCCAAATTTTGCAAAATTAAATCCTAATTTTAATATACTATCCTTAAGAGGTATATTGTTATTTAACACTGGATTTGTGTGGTTAAAATGAATAAAATGTATTTTATTTTTTGTGCTCAAATCTTCATCCATAAAAATATCTATAGTCTCTAAAACAAAAGGATGAGGAATTTCTTTTATAGATCTATTAATTTCATCTCCACTAAAAAAAGTAGCATCTAAAAATGCATAATCAACAGATTTAACCTCGTCTACAATACTATTTCTCCATAGACCCCATTTGTCAATATCAGGAATAAAGAGTGCCGATTTATTCTTCCCTATTATCTTATACCCCACAGTTTCAGAAAACTCATCACGATGAGGAACATTAAAAGGTATTACTATTAAGTCATTTGATAATTGAATGTTTTGATTATGATTTATTTCCTTTAAGTCGATATTATCTAATGAGATTAATTGACTCCAAGGGCCATTGCTCTCTAAAAATTTTTTCATTCGTGGCATGGTATAAACAGGGATTTTATTAGCTCCTAGAGCCTCTCTACCTAAATACATTAATCCAGAATAATGGCCTATATGTGCATGCGTTAATAATATTCCATCAATCAATTTTTTATTTGCAACACCGCTTTTTAAATATTTGATTTGTTCGCCAATATCAGGAGTAGCTTCAAATAAATAATATTTGTCATTCTCAATATCAGTAAGTCCAATACTAGTTACATAGTATTTATTGTCTCCTATATTTTTATTACAACAATCTTTTTTACATCCAATGTGCGGATATCCTGCGTCCTGAGCTATTCCTAGAACAGTGATAAAATTATTGCTGTTTGATATCTTATATTCTGAACAAGAAAAAATGGTAGCACATAAAATGAAGACTACTAATTTATTTTTCCTTAAAATACTGAACAAATTAATTATCATCTAAATCACAATTTTCATCATTAAATTCAACCTCAACCGTATAATGCTCAAATTTGTATTCCTTCAAAATATCCTTCACATCAAATTTTACCTTTTTAAAATTATTTAAATTTGAATTATCATCTATCTTAATATGAGCAGTAAATACATTATGCTCTCCTTCCAATGACCATATATGCATATGATGAATTGAATTTACAAAGTCAATGTTTAAAATTTTTGATTCAATTTCATTTATATCTAATTCTTCAGGAACTCCTTGTAAAAAAATAAAAAGGGTTTGTTTAAGTCTAATAATTACATTCCATAAAATGTAAATTGTTATTAAAAGAGATAATGCTGGATCTAGATAATGAATATCTTTAAAATTTAATATTATTGCCACAACTAAAACAGCAACCCATCCTAAAACATCCTCAACTAAATGCCAAGAAGCCACCTTCTCGTTCATCGTTTTTCCACCACTTAATTTCCAAGCAGCATACCCATTAACTAATACTCCAATTACTGCAAAAAAGATCATCCCCTTTGCGTCAGTATGCTCAGGTTCTAGAATTCTTCCAACAGCTTCAGTTATAACATATAGAGACCCTATTATTAGTATGATACTATTTATAAGAGCTCCTAATAGTGAAAATCTTTTATATCCAAAAGAAAATTTCTTGTTAGATTTCTTGTGAGATATTTCTTCTAAATACCAGGAAGTACCTAAAGAAATCGTATCTCCTAAATCATGTATTGCATCTGATATAATTGCAATACTATTTACATAAAGACCTCCAATTATCTCTAAAATAGTAAATGCAAAATTTAAAAAAAAAGCAACTTTTATGTTATTCGAAGAATGATGATGATGATCGTGATGATGTCCCATTCTATATTAATTTAGAATCAATTAATATTTCCTCCATTTGTTTTTTTAGGCTTATTGCTTCTTTTTTAGCTGCTTGAGCAAAATTTTCATCATTACCAGAGTAAATGATCCCCCTAGAAGAATTTATAATAATACCTATATTATTATTTATTGTCTTTTTACAAACTTCCTTTAAGTTGCCTCCTTGAGCTCCAACACCAGGAATTAACAGAAAATTATCAGGAATTATTTTTCTAATTTCTTCAAGATATTCTGTCTTTGTAGCGCCTATGACATACATTAAATTTTTTGAATTTTTCCAGGTCTTCGAAGATTTAATTAAATCCATAAAAACATAGTCATTTGCAGTTGATATTAATTGCAAATCTTTAGATCCTTCATTTGAGGTCAGTGCTAATATAATAGTGTTCTTGTCCTTATATTCTAAAAACGGCTCAACCGAATCTCTCCCCATATATGGATTTACAGTAATACTATCAAAATTTAATTGCTCAAAAAAAGACTTGGCATACATTCTGCTTGTGTTTCCAATATCGCCTCTTTTAGCATCAGCAATTGTAAAAATTTCAGTATAATTTTTGTTTATATAATTAATTGTTTTTTCTAAAGCTTTCCAACCCTTAATGCCATATGCCTCATAAAAAGCAATATTAAGTTTATACGCAATGCAGTGCATATGTGTATTGTCAATTATTGATTTGTTAAATTCAAAAATTGGATCATCCTTGTCAAGTAAAAATTTTGGAATTTTTTCTAAATCAACGTCAAGACCCACACATAAAAAAGATCTTTTAGATTTGATTTGATTAACTATTTTTAATACTTCCACTATTATTTATTAGTTACTTGCATTTAATATTTCTGAATTTTCAGCTAACATTAATTTATCAATAATCTTTTGAATATCTCCATTTACTACTTTTGGCAAATCATACAATGTCATTCCTATTCTATGCTCAGTAATTCTTCCTTGAGGATAATTATATGTTCTAATCTTTGCACTTCTATCACCAGAAGATACCATGCTTTTCCTTTTTAAGGATTCTTCAGAACGTCTTTTTTCGACTTCCAATTCATATAATCTAGCTCTTAAAACTTTTAAAGCTTTATCTAAATTTTTATGTTGAGATTTTTGATCTTGACAACTAACAGTAATTCCTGATGGTTCGTGATGAAGTCTTATGGCAGAATATGTGGTATTCACGGATTGACCTCCAGGACCTGTTGATGTGGTTCTTTCAATTCTTACATCCTGCATATTTAAATCAACATCAAATTCTTCTGCTTCTGGCAAAACAATAACCGTAGCAGCACTGGTATGAACCCTTCCTTGAGTCTCAGTTTGAGGTACTCTCTGTACTCTATGTACGCCTGCTTCAAATTTTAAGTTAGCATATACTTCCTCTCCACTAATATCAAAAATTATTTCCTTATATCCTCCTGATGTTCCCTCATTAAAATCTACCAAATTTACTTTCCATCCTTTACTTTCACTATATTTTGAATACATCCTATATAAATCTCCTGCAAATATACTTGCTTCATCTCCACCAGCTCCAGCTCTAATTTCCATAACTACATTCTTCGAGTCATCGGGATCTTTAGGAATTAATAAAAATTTTAATTCCTCCTCCATTTTAGGTAATTCTTCTTGAGACTCATCCAATTGAATTTTTGCAATTTCCAGCATCTCCTCATCTTTTTCACTTGAAATTATTTCTTTGGCCTCTGAAATATTTGATAAAATAGATTTGTAGATTTCTCCTTTATCAATAATTTTCTTTAAATCTTTATATTCTTTGGAAACCTGTATGTACTTCTTCTGATCTGATAGAATATCTGGTTTTATAATTAAATCACTTAATTCATCAAACCTGTATTTAAGATTATTTAATTTATCTAGCACATCAAAATTCTTGAATTGTAAAAATACAATAAATTATGGAGAGAGATTATCCAATTAACTAATATTGAAAATCTCCAAACTGAGACTTAATTGTTAGTTTCTTTTTAGTTGATTTTTCAACTTTTCCAATAATTTTGGCCTCTACGTTAAATTTCTCTGATATATTAATTATCTGATTTGCTATTTCAGGGTCTACATATAGCTCCATTCTGTGACCACAATTAAAAACCTTATACATTTCCTTCCAACTTGTATTTGATTCCTTTTGAATCAGTTTAAAAAGCATTGGTGGATCAAACATATTGTCCTTGATCACATGTAAATCGTCAGATATAAAATGAAGTATCTTAGTCTGTGCTCCGCCACTACAGTGTACCATTCCTTTAATTAAACTTCTATCACATTGATTCAATATTGATTTTATTATTGGTGCATAAGTTCTAGTTGGAGATAAAACTAATTTTCCTGCATCTAAATCAACATTATCAAATACCTGATTGATACTCACACTTCCAGAATAAATTAAATCATCTGGAAGCATTGGATCATAACTTTCCGGATATTTTTCTGCCAAAATTTTATTAAACACATCATGTCTTGCCGATGTTAACCCATTACTACCTATCCCACTATTGTATTGATTTTCATAAGATGCTTGTCCAAAAGAAGCCAATCCAACAATAACATTTCCATCACAAATATTTGAATTATCAATTACCTCTGATCTTTTTATTCTACCTATAACTGTTGAATCAACAATAATTGTACGAACTAAATCTCCAACATCAGCAGTTTCACCTCCTGTTAATTTAATATTTATTCCATGTGAATTTAAGTCTTCAATTAATTTTTCTGTTCCATTAATGATAGCTGAAATAACCTCTCCATTAATTAAATTTTTATTTCTGCCTATGGTTGAAGAGAGTAATATATTATCAGTTACTCCTACACATATCAGATCATCAATATTCATAATCAGTGCATCCTGAGCTATTCCTTCCCAGACAGAAAGATCGCCCGTCTCTTTCCAATACATATAAGCTAGAGAACTTTTAGTTCCAGCTCCATCAGCGTGCATAACTAAACAAAACTCATTATTATTGGTTAAAAAATCTGGAACAACTTTACAAAAGGCATTAGGAAATAATCCTTTATCCATTTTTCTTATAGCATTGTGGACATCTTCTTTTGAAGCAGAGACACCTCTGCGACTATATCTTTCATTTGAGTTTTTATTCTGCATTTAGTCGAGATATGGCAACAAAAGTATTAAAGAATTTTTTAAATTGGTGATGAATTGATGATAAGATTTTGTATATATAATAACTGATTATATTCGTTATTAACATTTGGATAGTATTTTTTGTTAAAATTATTTATTTATATCAATAAAACTGTTTTTTATAATGTTTATAAAAAGTTTAGAAACTCAAAAAAAATATTTAACAATAAATAAATTATTTGATATATTATTTAAAGTTTTTAATCACATTATTTAATTTAAAAAAATGAGCAAATCTAAATTAGAATATATTTGGCTGGATGGCTATGAGCCAACTCAAAATATGAGAAGTAAAACTAAAATAGTTGATAATTTTGACGGCAAAATAGAAAGTTGTCCGATGTGGGCATTTGATGGAAGCTCCACTAAACAAGCAGAAGGTGGATCATCTGACTGTCTATTAAAACCTGTTGCATTATTTCCTGATGCAACTCGTGAAAATGGCTGGCTAGTTATGACTGAGGTTTTAAACGCTGATGGTAGTCCGCATAAATCTAATGGAAGAGCAGCTATTGATGACGATGATAATGATTTTTGGTTTGGATTTGAACAAGAATATTTTATTATGGATACAGAGACTCAGTTACCATTAGGATTTCCAGTTGGTGGATATCCTGGCCCACAGGGACTTTATTATTGTTCAGTTGGAGGAAGAAATACTCATGGAAGAGGTATTGTTGAAGATCATGCTGATATTTGTTTAGCAGCAGGAATTAATATTGAAGGTGTTAATCAAGAAGTTGCTTGTGGTCAATGGGAATTTCAAGTGTTTGCTAAGGGTGCAAAAAATGCGGGTGATGAACTTTGGGTTTCCAGATATATTTTAGATAGAATTACTGAAGATTATGGATATTATATTGAATATCATCCAAAACCTATCAAGGGGGATTGGAATGGCTCAGGAATGCATGCAAACTTCTCAAATACAACACTAAGAACATGCGGGTCAAAAGAAACATATGAAAAAATTTGTGAAGCATTTAGACCTGTAGTTGAAGAGCATATTGCTGTTTATGGCGCATATAATGATCAAAGATTGACAGGCGATCATGAAACACAATCAATTCATGAATTTAGCTATGGTGTTTCTGACAGAGGAGCTTCTATAAGAATTCCTATTATGACTGTAGAAAATGGATATAAGGGATGGCTTGAAGATAGACGTCCAGCTTCCAATGGCGATCCATACAAAATTGCAGGAAGAATTATTAAAACTGTTAAATCTGCATAATAGTTTTAATAACTATGATACAAATGATAATAAAATAAATATTGAGTATAGAAATAATAGAAAAAAGCCTTTAATTTTTCCAATAACATTTTTCTTTGGAAAAAGAGCTATTAATAATATTAGCAAAGCAAAGACTAACATCCATATAATATCCCTATTTAAAATTTGAATATCATCAATAACTATGGGTTTTATCATTGAAGTTATTCCAATAACAGATCCAATATTAAAGATATTAGATCCTATTAAATTTCCTAAAGAAATTCCTTTTTCGTTTTTTACTATTGCAAGAAGAGATGTTGCTAATTCAGGAATACTAGTTCCCACAGCAATAATAGAAACAGAAATAACAGCCTCACTTACTCCAATCTGCTCAGCAAAATTAATAGCACCATAGACTAACCATTCAGCTCCATAAAAAAGCGAAACTGAAGCTATAATTATCCAGACAATTGTTTTAAAATTTGTTGAATGAATTAAATTATTATCAATAGAATCCTTCTGATATGTTTTTAACGAAGATCTAAGTATGAAGATTATAAACACAATTAACAAGGAAAATAAAACTATACCATCATATTGATCAATGATATTATCTCTTGCAATTATAAAATATAAAATAATTGAAAAAATAAACATTACTGGCCAATCAATTTTATAAAATGATTTTTCAACATACATGTTTCCTATTATACATGTAAGGCCTAGAACTAATCCTATATTTGCTATGTTTGAACCAATTACATTATTTATTGCTATAGATGGAGAATCATTAATAGCTGCACTAATACTCACTATAAGTTCAGGAAGTGAAGTTGCAAAAGCTACTACTGTCATTCCAATTACTAGCTTTGATATATTAAGTTTTAAAGAAAGCGCAACTGAAGCTCTAATTATAAATTCACCTCCAATGACTAATAATATAAAACCAATAAACATCCACAATAAATTCATGCTATCTAAAGCTTAATTAATTACTATTTTTTTATATAATATTTCACTATCATTTATGATTCTCATAATATATACTCCACTTGACAATAATAATTGAATTTTGTTAGAGTTAACATTTTCAATGTCATACACTCTTTTTCCTATTTCTGAATAAATCTCAATTTTTGAATTATTTAATGTTGAGTTAAAGAAAATCTCTCCATTGGTTGGATTAGGGTATATTTTAAAATCATCTTCAGAATCTACATTTGTAATACTTAAACTTTCATTCCACTCTTCTCCATAATTATCCCCCCAGATAAAATTTACTAAATTAGGATGATCAATAAACGGGTTCCTGTTTTGTTGATAGCTATAAATAACCTCATTTCTGTTTATTTCAAAGTCATCTACCGGATCGTCAATGTGCCATTGAAGTAAAGATGAAAGTTTGCCTAAAATAGGAGCATTATCACCTGGAGTTGTATAGTCGACAAGTTCTAAATCAAAAGCATTATTATTATGATCATATCCGGGATCATATCTTACAACCATGTAAAAAACAATCCTTGCTATATCACCCTTTACAGAGTCCCCGGGTTCCCAGCTGTCACTGTCATTAAAACATTCAGTTGCTTCTTCATGTTGATTTCCTCCGTTATCAAAATCTTTTGTACCTCTTGAGGAATTTACTGATCTGTCACAGGGTTTTAAATTATGAACATCTGTATATGCAACATCATCGTTATCAGGAAATCCGTGAGATTTTGGCCACACATGCTCCCTATTCCAAGAATTACTATGAGTTCCATTTTCATAATCAGAGTAGCAATTGCATCCGTCTCTATACCCTTTATCTTGTGAACGGTCTGTATAGACTAGAAGAATATTGTCATTGTTTGTTGGGTCTTGATCAGATAGCTGCAATATATCCCAAGTATCTGTCGAAGAAGATGTGTAGGGAAAAACTACATGATTACCTATAATTTGATAGATTGCCTGTTTTAAATCTTCACCAGACACACCATTAGCATCCTGATAATATTCTTGAGGAATATCTATCTGAACATTACCGTAAGTAGGATTTGAAGGAGGTCCAAAACTTCCTTGCCCAAAAATATTATTGGAAAACAATAAAATTGTGAAGATTATAAAACCTGGCCTCATCATTTTTTTTACAAATATAATTTAATTGTAACTAATTATATTTAATTTTATCAACTATGAAAACTATTTTATTTAAGTTCTTAAATTTTTTAAATAAAATCTTTCTTCCAAATTACACAAAGAAAAGATTAGATTTATCAAAAGCTTCTAAAATTCAAATGATAATTTTTGGATGGAAACTATATATTACTAAGCAAATTATAAATCAATAAATTTTGTCTTATGAAAAGAATCTTTCTGTTATTATTGGTCTCTATTTTAATTAATTGTTCATCAACTAGTGGAACTACATCATCATCATCTTCAAAATTAGTTATTTCTCCTGCAGCTTTAACACTAATTGATGTAATTGTTGGTAAGTTTCCAGGAGTTAAAGTAATTGGTAGTAATACTACCTCAACACCTAAAGTTATAATAAGAGGGGGAAGTATGTCAATGAATAATCAAGCATATGCAGTATATGATGTAGATGGAATTCTTTATACTGATTGTCCTACTTTTATTGATCCTCAACAAGTTAAAAGTATAACCATATTGAGATCACTTGCAGCTACAAATAGATATGGAGGTGTTGCCCGAGGAGGCGCTATAGTTATTAGATTAAAAGCAAATAACTAAATGAAAAAAATAAAACTAATATTTTTTATCCTATTTACAACTATTGTAATTGGGCAAAACTATAATACAGAATTTCTTGATGGAACAATTGTATTTAAGCTTAATGAATTTGTTGAAGTTAATTTGGATGATGCTGAAAAGACTTTTGATGGAATAGGATTGATTGACAAAATTGAGAATTACCCAGAAATAGAGAATATCTTCAATGAAATTACAGTTCTTAAATTTGAAAGGCCTAGTTATTTTACAAACAAAAGAGAATTGCAAAAAATATATAGAATTGTTTTTCTAGAAAATGAGCTCATTGATAATTTGATTGAGAAATTAAATAATCTTTCAACTATTTCATATGCTGAAAAGGAGCCTATATATAAGAATACTTATGTTCCTAATGACAGTTTCCATTATGGTACAAACAAATGGTATCATACATTGGTAAATTCTGAAGATGCATGGGATATTAGTATTGGAAATGAAAATATAAAAATAGCTATTGTTGACAATGCAATAGCTACAAACCATCTTGACTTAAATGTGTTTAAACAAGTAGATCTTGCTGACAATGACAATGATGCTACCCCTCCACAAACCTTTCAACAAAATTCATCTTGGTCCCATGGAACACATTGTGCAGGTTTAGCTACTGCAGAAATTAACAATGCACTAGGAATAGCATCATTAGGTGGAAATGCACAATTAATAGCTGTTAAAGTTACTGGAGATGCGCAGAATCCTAGTTTTACCTATTATGGTTATGCAGGAGTACAATGGGCCTGTGAAAATGGAGCAAATGTAATTAGTATGTCTTATGCATCTGAAAATTCCTCAAATGCTGTTCAAGAATTAATTAACAGTTATCCTGAAATTGTTTTTCTTGGCGCTGCCGGAAATGACAACATAAACACTCCTTATTATCCTGCTGCTTATGATAATGTAATAGGAGTTGGCTCAGTTGATAGCAATGATTTAAAATCGTCATTTTCAAATTATAATGCTGGTTTTCCTTTGTGGGTTGATATAGCTTCTCCAGGTGGTTATTCAAATGGAGGATTAACAAGTACTGTATACACGAATGATTTAAATAGTTATGCAAAATTTGGTGGAACCTCTATGGCTACTCCATTTGCAGCCGGACTTGCTGGCTTAATGCTTAGTGTTAATCCATCACTTACACCAACTCAAATTTTAAACTGTTTAGCAAGTAGTGGTGTAGAGATTAATCAGGATATTGGAAATCGAATTGATGCTTATGCTGCATTATTATGTGCACAGCCAACTACTGATGATCCTATACCTGCATTCACAGCTTCTCCACAAGTTTCCTTTCCAGGTCAATCAGTTACTTTCTCAAACTATTCTATTGGAGGAGATGCTTGGGAATGGACTTTTGAAGGGGGATCTCCAAGTAGCTTTGAAGGTGAAAATCCTCCAGAAATTGTATACTCCTCAATTGGAGAATTTGATGTTACTTTAACCATATCAAATAGCACAAGTCAACAAACATTAACTAAAGAAAATTATGTCAATATTTTTATTGAACCATCTGGTGAATGGATATTACAAAATAGTTCATTTAATACTGCCTCTAGAGGTGTTAATTATATTTCATTAGTAGATGAAAATACAGTATGGGGAACCGCTTATGATGGAAGTGGTTCAGGAGAAAATATTCAAGAATTTACAAGAACTAATAATGGTGGCCAGACATGGAATAATGGTGAAATTGATATCTCCAATGAAAATCTGGGAATATCTATGATCCATGCTTATGATTATAACAAAGCATGGCTTGTTGCTTACCCAAGAGGTACTGGAGATATTGGGGGGATCTTTCAAACAATAGATGGTGGCTCTACATGGATAAGACAGGATAGTGCAAATTATAATACAAGCGCATCATTTGCTAATGTTGTCTATTTTTGGGATGGGGATATTGGTTTTGCTCAAGGGGATCCAATTAGTGGAGAATTTGAACTTTATGTTACTATTGATGGAGGTGTTAACTGGGATCTAGTTCCTGGAAGTGGAATTCCTAATCCAATTAACGGGGAATATGGATATACTAGGCAAATAGAAGTTGTTGGAGATAATGTTTGGTTTACAACTAATAAAGGAAGGATTTATCATTCAACTGACAAAGGCAATACATGGCTAGTTTACGATTCTCCTATATCAGATTTTGGTAGTACTGAGGTCAATGGAGATATCTCATTTAGTGATGCTAATAATGGCATTATAGTTGATAATTCAGGAAATGTCTACAGATCTACAAATTCAGGGCTTTCTTGGAATCAGGTTTCAATTTCAGGTATTGTTTATACAAATGGTTTATGTTTTATTGAGGGAACAGATATGGTTTATACAACTGGTTCTGGTTCCTCTTTTAGTAATGATGGTGGATATAATTGGAATCCAATTGACACAACACAACACACATATGTTGATTTTTTAAATGAACAAATTGGATGGTCTGGCGGATTTAATCAAGATGCTTTATCTGGTGGAATATGGAAATGGAATGGCAGTACATTAAGTGTTAATATTGAAGAAATTGAATTTGATCTAAACTATTTTCCAAATCCAGTATCTGACAAACTATACATAAATTACATGAATGACATTAATATAATTGTGTTTGACATAAATGGTAGGAAAATTTTGCAAACAAATAAAAAAACAATCGACTTCTCTGATTTTGATTATGGAATTTATGTGATGCAAATAAAAGATGTTATATTAAATAAATACAAAATCATTAAAATATTGAAAGAATAAAAAATGAAATACTTAATCTTCAATAATTACACCATTAGCAGTAAAAGAAAAAATGTATTCTGGTTCAGTTATTAATTCTATTTCTTCTTTTGATTTTCCAGCATCTTCAGCATAATGTCTAACTTCCTCTACTTCTAATGTTTCATAGGTGGCCTCTCCTTGAAGTATTGCTGTTTTCCCCTCAACCCCAGAAGTAGGGACAAAAAAACCATAGTCCTTGAATCTCACAAACAAAGTATCATTATCTGCTTTTAATCTAATCCAACAACCTTTCTTTGCACATGTCTCTAGAATCGTACCCTCAATTTTTGTAGAAATTTTTCCCTCTTCAATTACTAACTTCTTTGCCTTAGAATAATCAGTAATATTTTCACTAGTAATTATTTCCCCATAATGAGTTTGTTTAGTTTCGCATGAACTAAACAATAGCCCAATAGATAAAAAGAAAATATATTTCATATCTAAATATTATGTTTACTAAATAAGTCAGTTACTAAATTAATAATAACTGACTTATAAATTTTAATTACTCTATAGATGCTAAAGAAGCTGTCCAATCACAATACCACTGAACGAAAAAAGCTTTCCCTTCATCATTAAAATCAAATGATTCATAAATTGGAACAATTACAGATTTAGCATTAGCTGTATTTGTTACCTGCATTGCATAATACATTCTTACAGAACCATCAGCTTTACCAGTTTCGGCATTAACACCTTGTAAATACTTAAATGGTGCCATGTGCTTAACATCATATTTCGCAAAAAATTCTTTGTGTATTCCTTTGATTTCATCTAAGCCTAAAGAATCTGCTGAACCTAATAAAGTTCCTCTAAAAACTACATCATCTGCAAATTTAGAATAGTCAACTGATTCATTTGCATAACCTTCAAATAACAATTGCATTGTTTTTGAATTATTTTCAAAAGTTGTTTTTGCTTCTGCTGATTTAGCACAACTAGCACATTCATGATTCGATTCTTTCATATCACAAGAAACTAGTATAAGCAACACTGTTAATAAATAAAATAAATTTTTCATATTTATAATTTTTTATGTTAGGGGGCAAATATATAAAAAACAATAGCGATAGCACTTCCGAATAGTAAAAGAGCCTCTTAAAAGAAGCTCTCAACAGATGTGACCTCGGAGGGATTCAAACCCCCAACCTTCTGAGCCGTAATCAGATGCACTATTCAGTTATGCTACGAGGCCATTTTAAATGTGCCGACAAATTTAAATAATATTAAATTGAGTAAGAAGCTAGTTTTTAATTATTTTCCGTACAAGTAATGACCTTTCTATTTTTCACGATGGTACAAATGGTAGAATAAAATATTACCTAACTAGAATTTTCCAATGAAAATTATTAGATTTTAATAAATATATGCCAGGATTTAAGCCTTGGTGAAAAATAGATGCCCTATGCTGATTGTAGAAAGTGTTAATTTTTATTTGTTGACCATTAATATTATATAACTTAAATATTTCATCTCCAGTGGTATTAATGATCTCAATTGATTGGTCTGGATATATTGGATTTGACACAAGTTTCAGCTTAGGTAGTTCCAGATCTATTATAGATAATGAAGATTCAAAATAAACTGCTCCATAATTAAAACTCTCCACTCCAATTGTGCTCCCAATAAAACGACCAGGAATATCATCAATGTGTGGATGAATACCTCCCCATATTCTTGAAAGACTACATTGATCTGATGCATCGCGATAAGAAGCCCACTGCAACTTAATATCTTGACTTGGACCCTCTTCAAATACTAAAAATTCATTTTCTCTAGCAATAAATTCTCCTAATCCTCCAGGAAAATAAGGACTTCCAGTAAATAGTGTAAGAGCTTCTGCAGCTGCTCTTGAATAAGTGGAATGGCCAGAAACATATCCAGCAAAATTTGGGGTTACGAAAGTGGGTCTCTGATAAGGCCACCATTCTTCTGCCAAAATCCATCCTACTCCAGCCTGATCAGTTGATGGATTGTCAATATAATCATGACCTTTCCAAGAATATAATTTTATCTTTCCTACATTCTCGTTTGATTCTCCAGCGAGTGGATCTCCTTCATTAATAACTTCAATAAGTCCATTGATTAAAGGAAGACCATTTGAGTTGTAATTTGAAAGACTTTGATCCGTACTTTGACCTAACCCAGCCATATATCTAATTGCAGATATAGGTCTAACATAATCATACCATCCCTTTATACCCCAAGCGGTAATAGCGACATCATGCATCACTCCTCCCAAAATAAAATATGATTTTATATCCCACTCTAAATTTGATAATTCATCGCCAATTCCTTGAAATTTTTTCTCTAGTAGTGGATTATCACTTATGCTATTTAGCAGAACAAACCAATGACCAGGTGGGGTTTCAGAATCAGGTCCATCAGCCCAAAATTCTGCCAAAACTCTAGTATAATCTCCTCTAGGAACTACTTGAGCTTCATAAGACTGATTGGTTACTGGATTTGAACTATAGCCCATACCATTATCTCCTCCATTAAAATAGTCAAAAAAGGAATTATATTCTGATAAGTTCTCAGGATATGATTCCTCAGGAACGTTTCCAATATTATTTGGAGAAATATCCCACATTACACCATCATCCTGAGATAAATGTGATCCCCAAATTGAAACCATTGAAAACGCATTAATATAATCAAGGTCCGTATCCAGGGCATCATCAAGTTTTGGTGGCTCTCCAGGATCATGATACACATAATAGTTGTTCCCATCCCTAGTGTAGGTTGTCATATCATTCTCATCTAAACCAAATGGATTTACATTACCCCATTCAGCACCTAAGAACTCTGGAGTACTTTCTTCCAAAATATTTCCACTTTGATCAATGAATACATTTAGAGATATGGGCTGCCATCGATTAGGATTAGTAATATTGGGATTTCCACTTAAAATTGGAACGAGTGGTTCATTAACAGGTTGATAATATTGGTTTATGTAATCTAATTGCTCCATTGCTCCATCCTGTAAGCCATATGAAATATAATTTTCTGCAATATAATTCCCTAAAGCAATGGGGTCTTCATCATTATTGTCTATGTCATAATTATTTATATTATAATTTAAAAGACTCATCAAGGCATTGCATTTAGACAAAATTGATTGATATCTTGGAGATTGAGAAAACCTGTGTGTTATTATCCTGTATGCTGCATAACTTATTGCTGCTCTATTATTCTCAATATCAGACAAGGAATTACTAAAATCATCAAATGGCGCCTCATATCCATGAACTGAATTTCCCATTAAGTACGGAGTTCCTTCAGAATTAACTATAGACCATGCATCATAAATAGCTGCACTTGTATGAAATAAATTTCTAGCATGAACAGTTGGTCTTGCTAGATCATTTCTTATCGCTTCTAGTAATACTTCATTCCACAATCTTGCTATAGAATAATTAGATTCATCATCATTGCTGGAGAGTTCAATGCTTATATTATAATCTATAACATTAGTGCTACAATCATCATTTGAGCTAACTATACTTAAAGAACCTTCAGTATCAATATCCCATCTTACTTCTATCGTATTAGTTCCTTGCCCCTGCATTATAGTTCCATTTGTAACAGTCCATAAAAAATTTGTAGAGTTCGTGTCACTATAGGTATAGGAATATGTCTCTAGTGGATTAACTAATTGTGGCCCGCCTAACTCTCCACTTGTTAAATATTCACATGAATTATCATTAACTGTAGCCTCAGGATTATAATTGCACGAATTTAAGTCAGTACATCCAGGAATTTTATTTGCTGTATTGTTGTTAATTACTTGAATACCTGAACCCTCAACTATTTTTATTGTTGAGTTTACATTAATATTATCATAAATTTCGATTCCAGTGTTAGGCCATGATACAGAAATAGTGTTGACTAGGGTTGCATCATTGAGACCAAAATGAATAGGCTGGAGTGATTGATGTTGGAACCCTGATCCGTTATACAGTCTAGATTGCTGAAGATCGTTATTATCTTGTATATGTATAACTGCACCTAAACCATCCCTATTCGAAGTAGTTCCCTCCAAATGAATCTTTATCCATGAGCCTGATATTTCATTCGTATAATAAGTATCTATAGACTTGTTTTCATAAAACTCTAAACTAGAGTTTATACTTGTAGCTAATAGATCTAAGTCTCCATCATTATCATAATCAAAAGAATTAACCGATCTACTATTAGTCTCTAAAATTGGTTCATCTGTAAAAATTCCAGGCTGAAATTTTCTACCATCGGGCGCAAAAACACTCTGAAAATATTCATTTTTCTCAGGATTAAAAAAACCATTTGCTATATATAAGTCTTCATATCCATCATGAGTAAAATCAGTAAAAATTGCACCCCATGCCCATAGGGTATCATATATATTGACGTCTTCTGACAAATTTGCAAACTGGTTCTCAGCAATGAACTCATTTACAAAAAAACTGTTTTCCTTAATATTTGTTACTAAGAAATCAGTATCTAAATCATTATCATAATCACAGGTTGCAAGACCCATACCATCACGAGGATCTAATACTTGATATGATTCAGCTTGATTAACAAATCCACTACCCTCTTGATTAATTAATAGCATATTATTCTGATCAAAATCATTGGCTATATATATGTCTGGATATGCATCTTCATTTACATACATATTTATTGCAGAGAAACTATTTGCATTTTCAATAACTGAGCTTAAATCAATTAATTCAAAAGTCTCATTTCCTAAATTTCTATAGAGCTTATTGGGTGAATCTGAATAATAATCTGAGAGAAAAATATCTAAAAGTCCGTCTAGGTCATAATCTAACCATAGAGCTCCTGTTATATAACAGCTATCACATGAAACCTGAAAACCTGCTGATTCGGTTATATTAGCAAAACTTCCATCTCCATTATTCTTATATAATTCACTCTGAACTGAATTTCCTAAAAATAAATCTGGATAACCATCATTATTAAAATCTCCCCAAGACGCAGAAAGACGATCACCAAAGTAAAATCCAGAGGGAAGATCAATTTCATGATTTAAATTTTGGTTAATGCCGGTTGCAGCAGTTACATCAATGAAATTACCATTATTAGTATTTTCTAGTAATCTGCTATTGTTATTACCTCCATGGTAACTAACCAGAAATATATCCAAGTCTCCATCCTGATCATAATCGGCAACCGCCACCCCATTATTATTATAATATTGATCAAGATCTGCTATAGCTGAAGTAGTTCTGAATTGCTGAGAATAAATACTCAAACATAAAAAATACAATAAGAAAAATATTTTTATTTTCATGTTTTGATTACCTAATTTAAAAAATTAAGATTCTTTAATTAGTCCCTCGCAGAACCCATAAAATGCAGGTTTTGAATTTAGATTATCGTAATATAAAATTTTATACTTCACAATTCATGTCCATTCCACAACACTGAGGTGATTTTATTTTACCCTCACAACTAGGACAAGTGGATATTTGAACTGTATTTCCATCATCTAATGTTAGATGACCATTAACAAGAGGTTGATTGCATTTTGCACAACTTGCATTTACAGACATACCGCAATTATTACATTTATACGTTTCCATAATTTATATTTTAATTGTTTCTTTCGTTAAAATCTTCATTTTCTTTTTGTTTAAATCTATTAATTATAACTATAATTAATAATACTAAACCTATACCCCAAATAATTTGGCTCCACATATTTTTATTATTTAAGAGTTACTGCAGTACCATAGGCTAATACCTCTGAGGCTGCCTGAGTTATAACTGAGGTTGTAAACCTAACATTTACAATGGCATCTGCGTTATATTTATCTGCATCAGCTTTCATTCTTTGAAGTGCCTGTTCTCTAGCATCAGCTTGAAGTTTAGTATATTCTTCAATTTCTCCTCCAACTAAATTTTTAAATCCAGCCATAATATCCTTAACAACATTTCTAGTTCGAACAGTAGATCCTCTAGCTATTCCCTTTAATTCATTAATCTCTCTATTAGGTATTGTCTCTGTAGTTGATAAAATCATGATAATTAGCTTTAAGTTATCTATAAATTTATGAAATTAATTGTTAGTATCAATCTTGAACATAGTAGATAACAATATGACAGGATACCAAGCTTTTGATCTGCTACAATAAATTAAATGCTGAGTACTTTTAGGTTCAAATAATTCATTAGAAACTCCTTTATTAATTATTTCATCTTTTGGAATTCCCCCACCATTTGGGCCTGTACTAATTAAATCAGAAGAATAGTCAATTTTTGTTACTGGTACTTTTTTAAAGCCTAATTCCTTCAAGGCAAAATATCTGTGATGACCATCAATTATTACATGAGATTTATGACAACATAATATGGAAGAAATTATGTAGTATTCATCAAATGATTTTATAAACTTCGTTAATTTAGTTTGCTTTCTTTTAATAATTTTTTCATGAGGATTCAACAAGTCAATATCTATTAGCTCATCCCCCTTAATTATATTGGTATCAAATTTAATTGAATACATATTATAGAATATTTTTTATAAAGATAATAAAAGTTTAAATATCGATAATAATTATAATTTTGTAATAGAATAATTCTAAATAAAAAAAATGATATCCTTAATTTTAACTATTTATTTATTAATAATATTTGTATTCTTTATTTTTAGCCTTCAGTACAGAGATAAAGTAGATAATATCTTGGCTAAACTTAAAATAAGCACATTTAATGCACTTTGGCTTTCATATTTAGAAGGGTTGATTATTGGCGGCCTTTCTATATGGTTAATTTTATAGATTTATATTAAAAGGTGCTATAAGTGAAGATGGATAAAATAAAATTTTATCCATATTATTATTTAATTCTAGACTAATATTAATTAGATTAAGAACGATAAGTCTGCCGTTAAAATAGAATTAATCTATTCTTTTAACGTTTATTGCACTTACTCCCTTAGGACCTTCTTCAAGTTCGAATTCAACTTTATCGTTTTCATCAATTCTGTCAATTAGTCCTGACGCATGTACAAAGTGGTCTTTTTCAACACCCTCTTCTTTGATAAATCCAAAACCTTTGGATACGTTAAAGAATTTTACAATTCCATTTTTCATAATATTATATTTATTAAATTTCTGCGAATGTAGTGTAAATTAACTTATTATAAACTTATATAAACAATTTTTATTTCTATTTTTAAAGATGAATGATAAAATAGGTTTATGAAAAAAACTATCATACTAATAATTATTGTATTCACTCAAAATGTTTTTTCGCAAACTAATTACATTCCAACAAAAGAAAATTTAGAGGCAAGAAAATGGTTCCAAGAAGCTAGATTTGGATTATTTATTCATTGGGGTGTTTATAGTGTTCTGGGGGATGGAGAATGGGTTATGAACAATCAAAACATTTCTATAAATGAATACAAAAAACTCCCTTCATTCTTTAATCCTGTTTATTTTGATGCTGAAGAATGGGTTTTAATGGCAAAAAATGCAGGCATGAAGTATATAACCATTACAAGTCGTCATCATGATGGATTTTCTATGTTTGATTCTAAAGCTTCTGACTATAATATTGTAAAAAAAACTCCTTATGGTAAAGATATTTTAAAAATGCTTTCTGATGCTTGCAAAAAGCATGAATTAAAATTATTTTTCTATTATTCGCAGTTAGATTGGTTTAGAGATGATTATTATCCTCGGGGAAGAACTGGAAATGGTATATCAGGAAGGGGAAATGGAAACTGGGATGATTACATAGAGTTTATGAAATCTCAACTGACAGAATTATTAACAAATTACGGAGAAATTGGAGGTATTTGGTTTGATGGAGAATGGGATCAAATGAAATGGGATGGAAAAAGATTTGGGGAAAAAATGATGGATTTCAAATTAGATGAAGTCTACAGATTAATTCATGAACTGCAACCACAAGCTTTAATAGGAAGCAATCATCATTTAGCTCCAAATTCCGGTGAAGATTTCCAAATGTTTGAAAAGGATCTTCCAGGAAAAAGTACAAAATCATTTGCAACTTCTGAAAATGATATAGGAAATCTACCTTTAGAGGTCTGTGAAACCATAAATGGTTCATGGGGGTTTAATCTTAAAGATCGAAAGCATAAGTCAAAAAAAGAGCTTATTCAGTATCTTATTAAATCGGCAGGATATGGAAGTAATCTTCTTCTTAATGTAGGGCCTATGCCAAATGGAAGAATACAGAAAGAGCATATAAATTCATTAAAGGAAATTGGTGTCTGGATAAAAAATAACGGTGAAACCATTTATAAAACGAAAAAGGGGCCAATTGATCCTTCAGATGAAATAGCATCAACACAAAAGGGTAATAAAATATTTATTCATATTCTTGATTCAAACAAAGAAACATTCTTTATTGAAAATTTTAATCTCAAAATTAAAAAAATTTCATACTATAAATCAACAGAGAAAGTTAATTATATTAAAAATAAATCTGGACTAGTTCTTAAGGTACCAAACGATAAAAAAACCCCTATAGATACTATTCTAGAATTAGAGATTTATAATTTCTAGAAAATAGTATTTATCTTTGCTTAAACTATTGCAAATGAAAATTGAACAACTATATACCAGTTGTCTAGCTCAAGGAGCATATTATATTTCTTCTGACGGAGAAGCAGCAATTATTGACCCTTTGAGAGAAAGTCAGCAATATGTTGATAAAGCAGAAGATGATAAAGTCAAAATAAAATATGTTTTTGAAACTCACTTTCATGCTGATTTTGTTTCTGGTCATGTTGATTTAGCTAGAAAAACAAATTCTACAATAGTATTTGGTCCAAGTGCTAAAACAGATTATTCATGTCATATAGCAAAAGATCAAGAGGAATTTACAATAGGTAAAATAAAAATTAGAGCTATTCATACTCCAGGCCATACTCCTGAGTCCACAACATACCTATTAATTGATGAAAATGGTAATAATCATGCCATTTTTACTGGAGATACATTGTTTGTTGGAGATGTAGGCAGGCCTGATCTTGCAGTTGCAAATAATATAACTGAAGACGAATTAGCAAGAACTCTTTATGATTCATTAAGAAATAAAATAATGACGCTAGAAGATAATGTATTAATCTATCCTGCACATGGAGCTGGGTCTGCTTGTGGAAAAAATATGTCTAGTGAAACATTTAGTACTTTAGGTGAACAAAAAAAAATAAACTATGCTTTGAGAGATAATATGACCAAAGCGGAGTTTGTTAAGGAATTGTTAGAAGGTATGCCTCCACCTCCAAGTTACTTTAAACAAAATGCACTTTTAAATAAGAATGGATATAACAATTTTGATGATGTTCTTGCCAAGTCAAATAAAGCACTAACTATCGATGAATTTAAAGATCATATGATTTCAAAAAATAGTTTAGTTATAGATGTTAGAAATCAAAATGAATTCATAAAAAAACATATTCCAAATTCATTATTTGTTGGTTTAAATGGAAGCTTTGCAACCTGGGTTGGAACTATAATAAAAGATATTCATCGACCAATTATTCTAATTGTAGAAAAAGGGAAAGAAGAAGAGGCTATTACTAGGCTTGCAAGAGTTGGATGTGATAATTGTTTTGGGTATTTAGATGGGGGAATTTCTACTTGGGAAAAAAGTGGCAATCCCACTTCTGATTTAGAATTTATTTCAGCAAATAATTTTGTTGAAATGCTAAAGCTCAATACAATTAATATTTTGGATGTAAGGAAAGAATCTGAATTTGAAACACAACACATAGAGAGTTCAATTAATTCTCCATTAAGTCAGGTTCATGAAAATTTAGATCTTATTAATACTAATGAAAAATTATATGTTCATTGTGGTAGTGGATATAGGTCTGTAATAGCTATATCTATTCTTAAAGCAAATGGATTTGATAATTTAATTGATATTTCAGGCGGATATAATGCAATAAAAAAAACCAACCTAAATGAAAACTGTTATAGATCTGGATTGATTATTAGCAATTAAATTGAATTAATTATTTGATTAAAATCGTTAGCATTTAAAGAAGCCCCCCCAATTAATCCCCCATCTACATCTTCTAAAGAAAAAATATCATGAGAATTTGATGGTTTTACACTTCCGCCATATAAAATGCTAATAGAATTCGCTAATTCTTGAGTATATCTTTCTGAAATGTTTTTTCTAATCATTGAATGCATTTCTTGAATTTGATCTAAAGTTGCAGTTTCTCCAGTTCCAATAGCCCAAACAGGTTCATATGCTAATATTATTCTACTCCAAGAATCCTTATCCAGATGGAATAGACTATTATTAATTTGATCATATATTATTTCAAAATGATTGTTGTTTTTTCTCTCCCCTATCTCTTCTCCAATACAAAAAATAATTTTCATAGATGAGGAGATTGCAGAATCAACTTTTAATTTTAATTGATCATCCGTTTCATTAAAATATTTTCTTCTTTCACTATGTCCTAAAATGACTGTTTCAATTCCTATACTTTTTAACATATTTGCAGAAACTTCTCCAGTAAAGGCACCACTATCAGAAAAGTGCATATTTTGTGCAATAACTTCAATTTTTGAACCTAATAACAAATCTTTAGCAATAGATAAATTAGTAAATGAAGGAGCAATCATAACATTTGCCTCCATTTGCATAGTTTTTTTTAACTCAAGGATAAGAGTCTTTGTTTGATTGGAATCATTATTCATTTTCCAATTACCAGCAACAATTTTATCTCTACTCATAATTAAATTTTTTAGTTTAGTTTAACTCTTGGATCCAACCAAGCGTATATCATATCTACTAATATATTTATAATTATAAACATAAAAGCTATAATAAGAACAGATCCCATAATTACTGGTAGATCCAGATTATTAAGAGCATTAACAATTTCTTTTCCTAATCCATTCCATCCAAAAATATATTCCACAAATACTGCGCCAGCTAATAATGATGCAAACCATCCAGAAATAGCTGTTACAACTGGGTTTAATGAATTCTTGATTCCATGATTTTTAATCACATTGAATTCTGTAAGTCCTTTAGCTCTAGCTGTTCTAATATAATCCTGATTTAGTACATCTAATAATTCATTTCTCATAAGTTGGCTGATAACTGCTAAAGGTCTGATACCAAGAACAATTGCTGGCAGTATTAAGTTTTTTAATTTAATGCTATACTTTTCTCCAAAATCATCTAGCTCATATAAACTTCCTGTCATTTCTAAATTAGTATATTCATTTAAGACATATCCAAAAAACCATGCAAATAATATTGCACTAAAAAACGATGGCAAACTCATTCCAACAACACTAATTAATTGAATAGTTTTATCAATATAACTATCTTTCAAAACAGCTGAAATTATACCCAGAAAAATTCCAAAAATAATTGCAATTATTATTGCCGAAATTGCTAGGACAATAGTATTAGGCAAAGTGTTTCTTATTATCTCACTTACTTTCTTCCCTTGCATTGTAAATGAAGTCCTCAAGTAGGGAAATTTTAAAACAATAGTATATGATTTGAATTTAATTATTTCAATTGCAGAGTATTTATTTTCTTGTAAAAATGTATAATTCTCTTTTTCATTAGAATGAAAAGAAATAGGAGACAAATCATTTAAATAATACAAATATTGAGTGCTTGTTGGCTGATCAAAACCATATTTTTTTTTTAGATTAATTAATTGTTCTGAATTCTCATTCTGACCTAACATCATTTGAGCTGGATCTCCTGGAAGGACATTAAATAAAAAAAAAATTAATGTAACTACTCCAAATAAAGTAAAGAATGAATACATGAGTCTATTAAGTAGGAAATTAGTCAAATTTAATTTTATTAAAATCATTATAATGCCACTTATTGACTATAGTGCCTGACTTAATTTCCAATGCGCCTGGGTTGGATCTAATTATTGTCTTTAAAGCAGTTTCATCACAAGTATAAAAATCAAATTCAAAACCAAATTGGTCCTTAACTTCGAGCTGCTTATTAATTCCCGAAGCAGTTATACCTATTACTTTGTATCCGTTTTCAATTGCTTGTTTTGATTTTGTTATTAACTCACTACTTGTATCAAAATTTGATTTAGATAAATTATATAAAACAAACACTAATAGTTTTTCCTCATTTAATAATTCATCCGACATGTCTTCTCCATTTAACTCCATGGAAAAATCATGAATTGGTGCTTCGTAGCCTTTCTCAATTAGTTTTGTTTCAACAGATACAAATTCTCCATTTATATCTGGATATTCTCCAGAGGTGGAAATTATTTTTTCTGTACTATCTACAATAAATTTCCAGTCATAATTCCATATATCTTTTGGAGCATCATCAGGCACAATCATATTCTCAATGATGTTGGCCTGAATTTTATATGGCCTAAAATCAACAATAGGTAAATGCTCAAGAACTCTATATACAATTGAAGCTGATACTATAAAAGAAATTAAGGAAACAATTATTTGATTTTTAAAATTAATTATAGGTTTAATTAATTCTATTTTGTAAAATATAATTAAGATAAAGGACAGAAGGAAGACGTCCTTGGTGAAAGATTCCCATGGGGTTAATGGGATTGCATCACCAAAACATCCACAATCAGTTACCTTATTATAATATGCAGAATACCAAGTTAGAAATGTGAACCAAATAATCATTAAAAGCATAACCCATATAGTTAGCTTGGGTTTAAATCCTATTAATAGAAAGAGACCTAGCAAGACCTCTAGAATAACTATAATGATAGCTAGAGCTAAAGTATATGGCATTAAAAAATCAATGTCAAATACAGTTGGGCCAAAATATTCTTCAAGTTTAAATGAAAACCCAACTGGATCATTTATTTTAACTAAACCAGAAAAAATGAATAATGATCCAACAAAAATTCTTAAAATATTAACTAAAGTTTTCATCCTATTTGTCTAAATGAATTAGTGCAAAAACAGCATAATTTATTATATCTCTATAATTAGCATCGATTCCTTCACTCACAAGTGTCTTTCCGGCATTATCCTCTATTTGTTTTATTCTTAATAATTTCTGAAGTATTAAATCAGTTAAAGAACTTACTCTCATTTCTCTCCAAGCTTCTCCATAATCATGATTCTTGTCAAGCATTAAATTTTTTGTGTTTTTAGAAATTTCATCATATAAAACTACAGATTCAGCAAGATCAATATCTGGCTCCTCTGAAACTCCTTTATCGAGTTGAATTAAAGCCATTATAGAATAATTTATAATACCTGTAAATTCATCAGATTGCCCTTCATCAATTTTTCTTACACTGTTTTGTTGTAATCCTCTAATTCTCTGTGCTTTTATAAAAATTTGGTCAGTTAGAGATGGCAATCTTAAGATCCTCCATGCACTTCCGTAATCTTTCATTTTTTTATGAAAAAGCTCTCTACAAGCATTAATTACACTATCATATTGTTTTATTGTAATTTGCACTATAATTTCAAAATTAACGTAAATTTCGATTAAATATTTTTAATGTTCAAAGAATAAAGATTAAAATTTATATAGCTATAATTAATGACAATTAACTGCGCAGGGAAACTAGTAGATTTATCGACACCAAAAATTATGGGCATACTGAATGTCACTCCTGACTCATTTTATGATGGAGGAGTGCACAACTCAGATAAAAAAATATTGAAACAGGTTGAAAAAATGTTAAATGATGGCGCAGTATTTATAGACATTGGTGCTTATAGTTCAAGACCTGATGGAGTCAATATTGATGAAAATGAGGAATTAAATAGAGTTGTTCCTGCATTAGAATTAGTAAATAATAAATTTCCAGAAACTATAATTTCAATAGATACATTTAGAAGTAAAGTTGCTGAAACTTGTTTAAATTCTGGTGCTTCAATAATAAATGATATATCAGCAGGTGAGATGGATAAAAAGATGATGGAAATTGTAGGAAAATATAAAGTTCCATATGTAATGATGCATATGAAAGGAAATCCTCAAAATATGATGAATAAAATTAATTATGATAAGATGCTTAAAGAGATCATGCAATATTTTTCAAAAAAAATAAATCAAGCAATATCACATAAGATAAATGACATAATTATTGATCCTGGATTTGGTTTTGCTAAAGATGTTAATCAAAATTTTGATTTACTAAATAACATGGATATACTAAAAATACTTGGAAAACCTATGATGGTTGGTATTTCTAGAAAATCAATGATTTATAAATCATTACAAACAAATGCTAAAGAGTCGCTAAATGGAACAACTGTTCTTAATACAATTTCTTTAATCAAAGGGGCTTCTATTTTAAGAGTTCATGATGTAAAAGAAGCAAATGAGTGCGTGAAATTAATAAACGCTTTAAATAATAAAAGCTAATTCTAAAAATCTAATTATTCGATTATTTTATAATTATACGTATATTTAACAGCGTATTATGGAATTTTTTAAAGAAATCCTCGACTTTTCAATTATCAATTTTATTGATATTATTCTTGTTGCATTTTTATTGTATTATGCATACAAACTTCTTAGAGGAACTGTTGCAATAAATATTTTTTTAGGAATTATTCTGATTTATTTGGTATGGAATATTACTGTATTTCTAAAAATGGATCTACTATCAAGTATAATTGGAGGATTCATGAGTGTAGGTATTATTGCATTAATAGTTGTTTTTCAACCAGAGATTAGAAAATTTTTATTAATGATAGGATCCACAAATTTTGCAAAAAAAGGATCTGTATTTGAAAGAATAAATTTTCTTAAAGGGGGAAAAGATATTAATAAAAATACTACTGATATTAAATCTATTATTTCTGCCTGTACAAATATGAGTATGTCAAAAACTGGTGCTCTTATAGTTATAGAGAGAAGCAATAATCTAAACTTTTTAGAAGATACAGGTGATGAAATGAATATAAAAGTTACTCAGCCAATCCTAGAAAGCATATTTTTTAAAAATAGCCCCTTACATGATGGAGCAATTATTGTGTCTAATAATTTTATAAAAGCTACAAGGGTGGTATTGCCAATAAATAATGAAAAAATAATTCCTAATAAATACGGTCTTCGTCACAGAGCAGCAGTTAGTATAACAGAAAAAACTGATGCATTAGTAATTGTAGTTTCAGAACAAACAGGTCAAATTTCTTATATTAATAATGGTGAGTTCAAAACCTATAAAGACAAAGAAGATCTTATTAGTTTGATTAAAAAAGACCTATACTAGCTTAACTCCATAATTTTCTGACTTTTTAATTGAGTATCATATAGTTTTTTATAATATCCTTTAATCTTTAGTAATTCTTCATGTGTCCCCTGCTCAACAATTTCTCCTAAATTCATTACAATGATGTTGTCTGCATTTCTAATTGTACTTAATCTATGGGCAATCACTAAAGATGTTCTGTCATCAGTCATTTTTTCTATTGCTTTTTGAATTAAAATTTCAGAGTCTGTGTCTATAGATGAAGTAGCTTCATCAAGAATTAAAATTCTTGGATTAGTAATATATGCTCTTAAAAATGAAATTAATTGCCTCTGACCTGTAGATAACATTATACCTCTTTCGCGAACATTATAATTATAACCGTTTGGAAGTGTTATAATAAAATCATGAACTCCAATTTCAGTTGATGCTCTTTTTACCTGATCAAATGAAATATTACTATTATTTAAAGTAATATTATGTAGAATTGTGTCTGAAAATAAATGAACGTCTTGTGATACAAAACCAATTTGATCTCTTAATGATGAAAGAGTAAATTCTTTAATATTAATACCGTCAATTAATATATCACCAGAATTTATCTCATAAAATCTATTAATTAAATTAATAATAGTTGATTTTCCAGCACCTGTTGAGCCGACAATAGCAGTAGTTGTTCCAGCTTTTATTTCAAAAGAGATGTTCTTTAATACAGTCTCAGATTCATTATATGAGAAATTAATATTTTTAAATTGTATATCTCCCTTTAAATTGTTGGCTATTTTATTTCCTGATTCATTAATATTGGAATCTGTATCAATAACTTTAAATACTCTCTCAGCAGCAACCATGCCCATTAATAATGTATTGAATTTATTTGCAATTTGATTTAATGGTCTAAACATCATTGGGATCATCATAATAAAAGCAGTTAATTCACCAAGAGATGTCGAATTGTCCAATATATTATTCATTCCTCCATACCAAACAACAACACCTAGAGTAAGAGATGATAATATTTCAGCAACTGGAAAAAATATGGAATTATACCAAACTGTTTTTAACCAAGCCTTTTTATGACGCTCATTTATTTCTTTAAATTTTAAATATTCAATTTCTTCCCTTGCAAAGAGTTGTAATACTTTCATTCCTGTTACCCTTTCTTGAACAAAAGAATTTAAATTGGCAACTTCTGTTCTAACTTGATCAAAAGCCATTTTCATGTATTTTTGAAAAATCTTAGTTGCAATTAATATTAGAGGTAGTGTAGAAAATACTATTAAACTCAATTTCCAATTCATTATAGTCATTACTATTCCAACTATAAGCATCTTTAGAATATCGCTCAAAATCATAAACAATCCCTGACCAAAAATGTCTGCAATTCTCTCCATATCAGTCACAGCTCTTGTAATTAATATACCAACTGATGATTTGTCATAATACTTCATCTTAAAATTTAGAATATGATTAAATAATTTAACTCTGATATCTTTAACTACAGATTGTCCTAACCAACTTGCATAATAAATAAAGAGATAGTTTGAGATAACCTCACATATAAGTAATATTCCTATTAAAACAATATAGTATAAAAAGCCATCACTAATTTGAGCTGTAAGATTCTGATCAACTATTTTCTCTAGTACAACAGGCCTTAAAGCTCCAAAAATAGAAATTCCTAAAACTGAAAATATACAGACTGAAAAAAATAACTTATATGGATATATATAGTATAGTAATCTTTTAAAAAGAGCTACATTATAAACTTTAGTTTTTTCTTTCATTATGATTTGATGTTACAAGGATATTCAATTTTAGTTAAAAACAGGGCATGTGGAGGCATTGAAAGTCCTGCTTTTGATCTATCTTTTGATTTAATAATACTATGAATTTCTTCTGGAGGAATTTTTTCTAACCCTACTTCCAAAATTGTACCGACAATAGCTCTTACCATATTCCTTAAAAATCTATTAGCTTTAATCCTAAATATTAATATATTTTCTTTTTCAATTAATGAACAAGCTATAATATTACATAAATATGTTTTTACATCTGTTTTTGACTTAGAAAATGCTTCAAAATTTTCATAATCTTTAATTATTGATATTGCTTGATTCATTTTTTCAATATTCAAATCTTGGTGAATAAAGTGTGATGTTTTATAAGAGAACACATCCTTGGCTAAGGATATATAATATTCATACTCTCTGCTTATTGCGCTAAACCTAGCATGAACTTCATCATTCACCCTATATATATCCTTAATATAAATTTGCTGATTTAAAAATGAGTTTAAATTAATTTTCAATTGACTTAATTCAAATTTATTATTATAATCAAAATGAGCACACATATACTTTGCATGAACACCTGTATCAGTTCTTCCAGCTCCAACTATTTTAATTTCTTCTTTTAATATAGTTTTTAAGGCATTTTCTATTGTCTCCTGTACAGATATAACATTAGGTTGAAATTGCCAACCATGGAATGTGGATCCGTTATATGAAATTTCAAGAAAATATCTCAACGTATTTCTTACATTTGTTTAAAGGACAAATATATACTTAATCTTTCTAGATTAAAAAATGAAAAAAATTCTTTTAATTTCTGATACCCACGGATATATTGATGAAAAAATCATTAAATATGCTAGTCAAGTAGATGAGATCTGGCATGCTGGTGATATTGGAGATATTTCAGTTAGCGATAAGCTAAAAAAAATAAAACCTTTAAGAGGTGTGTATGGAAATATTGACGATCAAAAAATTAGAATTGAATTCCCACTTCACAATAGATTCATGTGTGAAAAAGTTAATGTCTGGATTACTCATATTGGTGGTTACCCAAAAAGATACAATCCAAAAATATTAGAAGAACTAAAATCAAACCCTCCTGATTTATTCATATGTGGACATTCTCATATACTAAAAGTTATTAATGATAAAAAATTAGGTCTTTTACACATTAATCCAGGGGCTATTGGAAAATATGGATTACACAGTGTTAGAACAATGGTTCAATTTGAAATCAATGGTAAAAAAATTGAAAACCTGTCTATAATAGAATTTAAGAGATAAAAATTACCTTATTCGATCCATAGATTTTATCAAATCTTCATCCTTTTTTATAGCTCTATTTGCAAGTACTAATAAAACAATTGATAATAGTGGAACTAAATTTATCCATTCGGAACTAGAAATTATATCAAACTTAAATATTAGTATTCCAACAAAAACAAAACATAGAATTATTGAAAGTCTATTTAATACAAACTGAGTTTGTCTATTCTTGTATTTAAATATGGTATAAAAGGAAATTACAGAAATAATTAATGGAAACAATAAAATAACTTCAAAAGGAATACTTGATTCCATCTCTAAAAAAAACATAGCAATGTCATATCCAAAGTATAATTGATAGCAATACGCCAGGTTAACTATTGAACAAATCAATAAAAACAATGATTGGATTCTTTGAATCATAAACTATAATTTTCTACTAAATTAAGGGTTTTAAAAAAAAAGTTGTATCATTGTACCAGAATTATTCAATATCACAGATATAATTCATATTTAATCTCAATTTTTTACTTCATAAAATTTAAAAATCACTAGCTGATTTACTGCATATAAAATCTCACATCACGTTAAATAATAATTAATCAAAAAATTAAAATGTTTGAAATTTCTAAACTAAAAGAAAAAAAACTTTCTGAATTACAGCAAATTGCTGAAGAATTAAATATTTCTAAATTCAAAACCTTAAAAAAACTTGATTTAGTGTATAAAATTCTAGATCATCAGGCTGATAATCCTGAAATCAAAAAAACTACTCCTAAGCAAGAGTCTAATCAAACTAGAAAAACTTTTCCTAAGCAAGAGTCTAATCAGACCAAAAAAACTTTTCCTAAGCAAGAGTCTAATCAGACCAAAAAAACTTTTCCTAAGCAAGAGTCTGATCAAACCAAAAAAATTGCTCCTAAGCAAGAGTCTAATCAAACCGAAAAAACTGCTCCTAAGCAAGAGTCTAATCCTACTAAAAAGGAATCTAGCTCTGATAAAAAGGTGTCAGAAAATCATTCTAAACAGAATAAAAATCATTCCAGAAATGATTCAAAAGTATCTAAAGAACCTAACGGAAATAGGGATAATAGAAATCGTTATAGAGAACCTGACTACGAATTTGATGCAATCATTGAGAGTGAAGGTGTACTAGATGTTATGATGGATGGATATGGCTTCCTAAGGTCTTCAGATTATCATTACTTATCATCTCCTGATGACATATATGTGTCTCAGTCTCAAATAAGATTATTTGGGCTTAAAAAAGGTGATACAGTTCTTGGTAATGTTAGACCTCCAAAGGAAGGGGAAAAATATTTTCCATTAATTCAAGTAAATAAGATAAATGGACTTGATCCAAAAATAGTAAGAGATAGAGTTTCTTTTGAACACTTAACTCCACTATTTCCTGAGGAAAAATTTAATTTAGCTGATAAAAGCAATACAATTTCTACTAGAATAATAGATCTGTTTTCTCCATTAGGTAAAGGGCAAAGAGGAATGATAGTTTCTCAGCCTAAAACTGGAAAAACTATGTTATTAAAAGATATTGCCAATGCAATTGCAGCCAATCATCCAGAAGTATATCAAATAATTTTACTTATTGATGAAAGGCCAGAAGAAGTAACAGATATGCAAAGAAATACAAAAGGTGAAGTAATTGCATCAACTTTTGATAAAGAAGCTAATGAACATGTGAGAATTGCAAATATAGTTCTTGAAAAAGCTAAAAGACTAGTTGAATGTGGATACGATGTTGTAATTCTTCTCGATTCTATTACTAGACTTGCAAGAGCTTATAATACAGTACAACCTGCGTCGGGTAAAATATTAAGTGGTGGTGTAGATTCTAATGCATTACATAAACCTAAGAGATTCTTTGGAGCTGCAAGAAATATTGAAAATGGAGGTTCTCTTTCAATTATAGCTACTGCATTAACTGAGACAGGTTCTAAAATGGATGAAGTAATTTTTGAAGAATTTAAAGGTACAGGTAATATGGAACTCCAATTAGATAGAAATATTTCTAATAGAAGAATATTCCCTGCTATAGACTTAACTTCATCTAGTACTCGAAGAGATGATCTATTGTTAGATGCAAGTACTATTAAAAGAATGTGGGTAATGAGAAAATATTTAGCAGATATGAATCCTGTTGAAGCTATGGAATTTATAAATGATAGATTTAAGAAAACTGTAAGCAATGAAGAATTTCTTGTTTCAATGAATGGATAAGCTATTTCAATCCTACTAAATGTTTTGTCAAATTAGCTTTTAAATTTGACGCTTTATTATCGTGAATAATATTATTCTTAGCCAACTTATCAATCATAGATTCAATAGATGGTAGTTCCTTTTGAGCTTCCTTCTTCTTTGTTAACTCAAAAAACGTTTTCATAGCAGTTCTGGCACTTTTATGTTGGTACCTGTTTCTTATACGCTTTGATTCGTTACTTCTAATTCTTTTTAAAGAAGATTTATGATTTGCCATATTTTTTTCAATTTAATTTAGTAGCCCGTAGGGGAGTCGAACCCCTCTTACCAGGATGAAAACCTGGCGTCCTAGCCGATAGACGAACGGGCCCATACAGTCAACTAATTGTTGCGCGTGCAAAAATACAACTATTTTTATATGATACAACTTCTTCGAGAAGTTTTTCAATAATTTATTTAATATGCTTTAGCAAATATAACACGCTGATTTGAGGGATTACCACTATATACGCATTTGCCTTTAGATGAAGATGGGTCATTAGGAATACACCTAATAGTAGCCTTGGTTTTTTCTTTAATTTTATCTTCTGTTTCACTTGTTCCATCCCAATGAGCAGAGATAAATCCTCCTTTTTCTTTTAGAACTTTTTGAAATTCATCAAAGGAGTCTACTTCAGACATATGATCTTCCCTAAATTTTAAAGCCTTTTTAAACAAGTTTTCTTGAATATCTGATAATAATTTATTTACATGTTCTATTAGAGAATTCATGTCAATAATTTCCTTTGTTAGAAGATCCCTTCTAGAAACCTCTGCAGACTTATTTTGTAAATCCTTTGGGCCAATAGCAATTCTAATAGGCACTCCTTGTAATTCATGCTGAGCAAATTTTGCTCCTGGTCTTAAATAATCCCTGTTATCATATTTAACACTAATACCTAATTTGATTAGTTTACTTTTAATATCCTCTGCAATCTTAGAAATAGAATCAAGTTCCTGTTCATTATTATAGATTGGTACAATTACAACTTGTATTGGCGCTAACTTAGGAGGTAATACAAGGCCTTTGTCATCACTATGAGTCATAATTAATGCTCCCATTAATCTAGAAGAAACTCCCCAAGAAGTAGCCCAAACATAATTAAGTTTTCCTTCCTTATCAGTAAATTTTACATCAAAAGCTTTTGCAAAATTTTGTCCTAAAAAGTGTGATGTTCCTGCTTGTAAAGCCTTGCCATCCTGCATAAGAGCCTCTATACAAAAGGTTTCCTCTGCCCCTGCAAATCGCTCATTTTCAGATTTTAAACCCTGTAACACTGGCATAGACATATATTTCTCAGCAAATTCTGCATAGATTGAATTAATCATTAATGCTTCTTGCATAGCTTCATCTTTAGTTTGATGAGCAGTGTGCCCTTCTTGCCATAAGAATTCTGCTGTTCTTAAAAATAGTCTTGTTCGCATTTCCCATCTTACTACATTTGCCCACTGATTAATTAAGATAGGCAAATCTCTATAGGATTGAATCCAGTTTTTATAAGTATTCCAAATAATAGCTTCACTAGTAGGTCTTATGATTAATTCCTCTTCTAATTTAGCTTTTGGATCAACTCTTAATTTTTTTGGATTATCAGGATCTGTCTCAAGCCTGTAATGTGTAACTATTGCACATTCTTTAGCAAAACCTTTAGCATTTTTCTCTTCAGCTTCAAACAAACTCTTAGGAATAAATAATGGAAAATATGCATTTTGATGTCCAGTTTCCTTAAACATCTTATCTAATTGAGCCTGCATTTTTTCCCAAATTGCATAACCATGTGGTTTTATTACCATACATCCTCTTACTGAAGAATTCTCAGCCAAACCTGATTTAACAACTAAATCATTATACCATTTTGAATAATCTTCTTGTCTAGTTGTAAGATTTTTTGCCATTTTTTGTAAATTGGCACAACTATTGCAGTTGTGTTAATAGATAACTTTTGTTGATTTACAAATCTAACTATTTTTGTTTTGTTCAACAATTAAATTGTAGAGATATGCAATTATACAATTTTCTTCTAGTAAAAAGATCGATTTTATTGATCATTTTTTCAATTATTTTATTTTCATGTGGTACTTATCAATACTCTGGAAATATTAATGATGGAATCTATGATAAAAATAAAAAGGAGCTCAGGAAAGTAGGCTATATACATTCTCAGCAAGAATCTACTCAAGAACTTGTTTATGATAAAGAAGTAAAAAACTCATATTATCAGACGGTGTTTAGTGAAAAATCAATGCAATATGAAGAGACTGAGCCTTTAAAGGATTCTATTTTCACTGACACTGAAAGCTATCAAGGTTTAGTTGAAAATGATACTATTAAGGAAAATTATGCTCCATGGGGAGAAGATATTGATCATCTTACAATAAACCTATATAGGGGTCCTGCTTATAATAGCATCTATTGGTCAAGATTGTGGAATTATCCTATATGGTTAAATAATTATGGTTATGGATATGGAAGTGCATGGAATACATGGGGTTATGGATATAATAATTATTGGTTGCGTCCTTACCATTATGGAGGTTTTGGTGGATATTATAATGGCTTTTTTAATCCTTGGGGTTGGGGGGGTTATGGTCATCCATTTTATTATAGCCATTATAATTATTACAACTATCCATACTTCCAAAATCAATGGGACAATACATCTATAGCATATATTAGTGGAGGAAGACAATCTAGAAATGCTTCTTCAAGATCTGGTTATACAAATAATACAACCAGGATAAGTAATAGAATTAACAATCTTAGTTCTTCCTCACTAAGAGATAGAATTTCACGGATAGATAGGATAAATAGTGCCGCTAGAGTCAAACCTAGCTACTACTCAAAACCTGTTTCTAATTATAGTTCAGGTTATAAGCCTAACTCTACAACTACAAAACCCTCTTCCAATTACAATTATAAACCAAGTGGTTATAATGGAAGTAGTAGTAAACCATCAAATAATAGTAAACCCTCGTATAATTCTAGTCCTAGTTTTAAACCCTCTGGTAGTTCAGGAAGCTCAAGACCTTCTTCTAGTGGAAGTAGTAGCGGAAGTAGTAGATCAGGTGATAAATCTGGAGGAAGATCTGGAGGCTATTAATGCTATATATAAATATCATTTAAATTTTTAAGTTATGAATAGAATAATCCTAGTTGTATTTTTCTGCATATCAACACTTAGTTTAATGTCACAGAACATATCAGACGCATTAAACTATACAAATAATAACATTGATGGATCAGCAAGGTTTTCTGCTATGGGAGGTGCTTTTGGAGCCTTAGGTGGTGAAATCTCATCAATTAGTTTAAATCCAGCAGGCTCTGCTATTTTTAATAACAGTTATTTCTCATTATCATTTGCCAGTGATAAAAAAACAAATGATGTTAATCTTTTAAATGCTTATAATACTCAAGATAAATCCAATCTAACAATGAATCAAATAGGTGGTGTATTTGTGTTTAATAATATTGGAGCGGCTAAAAAATGGAAGAAAATTGTTGTAGGATTATCTTATGACCAAACCAATAATAACTTTAATGAATTTTTTGTTAAAGATTTTACTAATTCTAATTCTATTGATAGTTTTTTCTTAGCTAACGCTCAAGGATTAAGGTTAGATCAAATTTCTGCTTTTGAAAATGAATCAATAACTGATGCTTATGTAGATATAGGAAATACATTTGGATACCCACATCAGCAAGCATTTTTCGGATATGAGTCATTTATAATAGAACCTGATTCTTTTGAAGATGATAATACTTCATATACATCAAATGTTGCTCCGGGAACATTTAATCAAACATATTATTCAATTTCAAGAGGATATAACGGAAAATTTACCGCAAATATTGGTGCCCAATATTCTGAAAAATTGTATTTAGGCGTTAACCTAAATGGACATTTTGTAGATTATGACAACTATAATATTTTAGAGGAATCAAACACTAATGGCCAGTCTGGTAGTTTACATATCACTGATATAAACTTTGAAAATAGACTTTCAGGATTTGGTGGTGGATTTTCATTTCAATTAGGTACGATTGCTAAATTAAATGATTGGCTAAGATTAGGTGTTACTTATGACTCGCCTGTTTGGTACTCAATTAAGGAGGAAACAAGACAATATTTAGCTACAAGATTTGTTGATCAACTTGATGAGGAAACTACAATAGTCCTAGATCCTAATGCTATTAATGTATTTGAAGAATATACTATTCAAACACCTTCTAAAATAACAGGTAGTTTAGCAGTTATAATAAATAAATTAGGGCTTATAAGTTTTGATTACTCTAGGAAGGATTATAGCAAAATGGAATTTAAAACATCAGAAGGATTTGAAGTTTCTTGGATAGATGATTTAAATTGGGAAATTTATAATAACCTAACTGTTGCTAATTCCTATAAAATTGGTGCTGAAATAAGATCTAATAGTTTAAGCTATAGAGCTGGATATAGAATTGATGAAAGCCCATATCGTAATACTGATTACTATAGTGATAGAAAAGGGTTTTCACTAGGAATAGGATATAAATTTAAATCAAATTCAATAGATCTTTCCTTTGAAAAATATAACAAACAATACAAACATCAGCTCTATGATGCAGGCTTAACTAATCAAGCCTCTATTGATAATAATAATACTATTATCAAATTATCTATCTCAAGTATTATGTAATTTAAAATTACATATGTAAAATCTATTATGAAGAAACTCCTATATATGTTTTTAGCATTAAGTTTAATGTTTGGATGTAGCTCTGATTCAGAGGACGATATTCCAAATATGTGTATTGATGAATCATTAATTAATGATCTCCCATGTCCAGCAGTAGTTGAGCCTGTATGTGGATGTAATGGAATCACATATAATAACAGTTGTGAAGCATTTAACTGGTATGGTGTTATTGCATACGCTGAAGGTCCTTGTGATTAGTTTTATCGTTTAAGGCTAAAGTGACCTTTAAAGGTTTTAATAAGTGTTTGATCGTCTCCATAAAGCATATCTAGAGTGATAGTAAACCAGTAATCGGTTGATGGCATTAGTTTTCCATTATAGGTT
>Ga0233427_10000133_pt1 | contig 97974 bp, 89 predicted proteins | sample SI_118_April2016_5_FD_179885 | JGI IMG/M metagenome (GOLD analysis project Ga0233427, IMG submission 179885) | Seawater microbial communities from Saanich Inlet, British Columbia, Canada - SI_118_April2016_100_MG | ecosystem: Environmental > Aquatic > Marine > Inlet | place: Canada: British...
AGATCGAGTTACTGTCCTTGATGTTTCGATGGCCAAAAACCGTAGTGATTTAGACCGCGTTCTTAACAGTGGGGCAACAGTGTTTTATGTTGACCACCATGATGCTGGAGAGGTCCCAGCTTCATCATCCCTGATATCTCTGATCAATGAATCTCCCAATGTCTCAACAAGTCTTTTAGTTAATCAATATCTGCGTGGTGCGCGTTTAGCTTGGGGGGCGGTGGGCACCTTTGGTGATAACCTCAAACATACCGCTCAAGGAATGCTGAAAGGTAGCAATATCAAACCTGATCAAGTCGAAATGCTCAATAAACTTGGCATCTACATGAACTATAACGGTTATGGTTCGGACTTGAGCGACCTGCACTTTGCGCCAGCCGAGCTTTATAAGCTAGTTTATGAGTATGAGAACCCTGTCGATTTTATTGTTGATAGTAATCAGCATTTTGAGAAACTTGAATCTGGTTACCATCAAGATTTTACCTCAGTTCAAGCCCTGGCTCCGTTAAGGGTTAATAAGAGTAATGCTGTCTATATGCTTCCCGATACTCCATGGGCTAGACGTGCGAGCGGGGTATTTAGCAATGACTTGACCAATAGGTACCCTGACCGTGCTCATGCTGTGCTGACCGAGAAGTCAAATGGGGGCTATTTAGTGAGCGTTAGGGCGCCACTAAGCAACAAACATGGCGCGAGTAAACTCTGCGGTCAATTCCCTACGGGTGGCGGCAGGGAGGCTGCGGCGGGTATCAATGACCTTGCGGCTGACCAGTTAAGTATATTCATCGGTAAATTTGAACAAACCTATCGGTCCTGCTAATTTAACGGGCTGACGATATTATTTTTTAGGAGTCCGTTTTGGAGAAAATTCGTCCATTTTCTGTTCTAGGCATACAGCAAGTCGCCATTGGGTCTGATAGTAAGGCTAAGCTAAATGAATTTTGGGTAGGTCTGCTTGGTCTTGAGTATAAAAGCACTTTTGTCAGTAAAAGTGAAAATGTTGATGAAGATATCTGTTTGATGGGCTCTGGCGACTTTGCGGTGGAGGTGGATTTAATGCAGCCCCTTGATGTCGATAAAAAGCCTAGGGTCGATATACCCGCGCTTAATCACATCGGACTTTGGATCGATGACCTTGAAGCCGCAGTGAGCTGGCTGTCTTCTAGGGGGCTTCGTTTTACCCCTGGTGGTATACGCCCTGGTGCAGCTGGACATGACGTTTGTTTTATTCACCCTAAAGGGAATGATGAGTTTCCTTTGTCCGCTGAGGGTGTCCTCGTAGAATTGGTGCAGGCGCCAGATCGAGTCATCGAAGCCTACAAGGTGCTTGCCGGCGCTTAATCCAGTGATTTGGCGCTTAATTGCTGTTAAATCTGGTTATAAATAGCTTTTACACACTAATATCTGTATTCTCCGCGCCATTCTCGGACCATCTAAGAATTCCTATTCAATGTCGCAGCCCCGGTCCTAGGTTAGCGGCTAACAAAAGACAAAATTATGACGTTCAATTCTCTGGGCCTTTCCGCGCCCCTTTTAAAAGCTATTGCCACCCAAGGTTACGATACTCCTTCACCTATTCAAGAGAAGGCCATACCCGCCGTCTTGGCCGGTCATGATGTCATGGCAGCTGCTCAAACAGGAACGGGTAAAACGGCAGGTTTTACGCTGCCAATCCTGCAGATACTGTCTAAAGGGCGTCGAGCGCCAGCCAACGAGGTTCGGACGCTTATTCTGACTCCAACCCGTGAACTAGCGGCCCAGGTAGGAGAAAGTGTAGCTACATATGGTAAGCATATGTCTTTGTCCTCGGCAGTCGTATTTGGTGGGGTAAAAATAAACCCCCAAATGATGAAGCTTCGGCGTGGCGTCGATATTTTAGTGGCAACCCCCGGCCGTTTGATGGATCTCTATAGTCAAAATGCAGTTAAATTTTCTAATTTAGAAATTCTCGTGTTAGACGAAGCAGATCGAATGTTGGACATGGGTTTTATCCACGATATAACCAAAATCATTGCGTTTTTACCCAGACGCCGACAAAACCTTATGTTCTCGGCCACGTTTTCTGATGACATTAGAAAGTTAGCTAAAGGTTTGGTTAAAAACCCGATCGAGATATCAGTCACTCCTCGCAATGCGGCTGCACCAACAGTCACCCAGTGGGCTTGCCCAGTTGACAAAAAGCAAAAAGCTGCCCTTTTAACTAAACTTATTAAAGAGGGTAGCTGGAGTCAGGCTCTGGTTTTCACAAAGACCAAACATGGCGCTAACAAGCTAACAAAGCATCTTGAGTCACAAGGTATTGTGGCCTCGGCTATCCATGGCAACAAGAGCCAGGGAGCACGGACTAAGGCTTTAGCTGGATTCAAGGCGGGAGAAATCCGTATTCTTGTGGCTACAGACATCGCGGCTCGTGGTCTTGATATTGAACAATTGCCCTACGTTGTGAATTTTGATCTACCTAATGTGTCTGAAGACTACGTGCACCGTATTGGTCGTACTGGACGCGCCGGCGCAACCGGTGAAGCCATATCGTTGGTAAGCGCAGATGAAGTCGATTTGCTGTCTGATATCGAGAGGTTGACCCAGAAACTAATACCGCGCAAGGAAATTGAAGGCTTTGAGCCAGAGCAGGCGGTCAAAGAAACGACGTTAAATCGCCCAGTTCGCGCCAATAAGCCCCGTAAACTGCTATCTAGTCAAACTAATGCTAGTGATAATTCACGACATAACAACAATTCATCTAACGCTAAGCGCCGTTCTGTCTATGGCCAAGGTCCTACGCCTGGTAACAAGCTGAAGCGGGGTGGTCAAAACCAATCTCAAAGCGCCGGAGGTAACAAGGATCACGCTAATTCGGATAACAGAAGGTCGGAGGGTACTGGTGGTGATCGTCCGTCTAGGCCCGCATCGAAAGGGACATCTCCCTACGCAGGCGCCAGAAAACCTGGCAGTAACTCACCGGGTCGTAACCGGCCGTCAGGTGGTAATTCTAACCGGGGATCTGGTCGCGGACGCACTAATTAATTGCCATTAATTTTGTTGTTTAATCGGCATAATCATCATCAAGAGAAAACGCATTAATGTTTGAATTTCAGTTTAGTAAAGTAGCTACCCTTAGAAACGACATCCTTTCCGGTTTAACCGTTGCTCTGGCACTTGTGCCAGAGGCTGTTGCTTTCGCTTTCGTGGCCGGGGTAGATCCCTTGGTGGGGCTATATGCGGCATTCATGGTGGGTTTGATTACCGCCTGTATTGGCGGACGGCCGGGTATGATTAGTGGTGCTACTGGCGCCTTAGCGGTAGTGATGGTTTCACTGGTTGCTGACCATGGTGTCGAATACTTATTTATAACCGTAGTGTTAATGGGTCTGTTACAGATTGCTGCAGGGGTGTTCAAACTAGGTAAGTTTATTCGAATGGTGCCTTACCCTGTCATGCTAGGTTTTGTGAACGGGCTTGCTATCGTCATCTTTTTGGCTCAATTGGGTCAATTTGGTAATTCGGGCGAAGCTGGCTGGCTAGATGGAACCTTTATGCAAGGTTCTATCGTCGATGTAGCCTGGTTAAAGGGAGAGCAGCTCTACATGTTAGTGGCATTAGTCATGTTAACGATGGCAATTATCCATTTCTTGCCTCGCTTAACCAAGTCTGTTCCGTCATCTCTGGTCGCTATTGTCGTGGTTACTGTACTGGTACTAGGGCTAGACCTTAATACCCGAGTCGTCGGTGATATAGCGTCGATTGCTGGCGGGTTTCCGGTGTTTAGCATTCCTGCAGTCCCCTACAACCTTGATACCTTGTTTATAATATTACCTTACGCGACTATTTTGGCAGCGATTGGATTAATAGAGTCGTTACTCACATTGCGACTCATCGACGAGATAACTGAGACACGCGGGCGTGGTAACCGAGAATGTATCGGCCAGGGAGTTGCTAATACAGTAACCGGTTTGTTTGGAGGTATGGGTGGTTGCGCTATGATCGGACAGAGCATGATCAATGTTAACTCCGGTGGTCGTGGGCGAGCTTCAGGTATTACGGCGGCTATATTCCTACTCATTTTTATCTTGTTTGCCTCACCGCTCATTGAACAAATCCCTTTAGCAGCCCTTATTGGGGTTATGTTTATCGTGGTTATTGGTACGTTTGAGTGGAGTAGTTTCCGAATTGTCGGTAAGGTCCCACGTAGTGATGCATTGATTTTGGTTCTAGTGTCAGGTGTTACGGTAGCGACCGATTTGGCAGTCGCGGTTGTGGTAGGTGTTATTGTGTCGGCCTTGGTGTTTGCTTGGGAGCACGCCAAACATATTCGTATTGATACTCGAGAAGACCACAAGGGTTCGACTGTTTACGCCGTTACGGGTCCGTTATTTTTCGGCTCGGTCACATCGTTTTTGGAACGTTTTGATCCAAAACAAGATAATGATGACGTTATTATTGATTTCGCGCGATCTAGAGTGGCAGATCACTCTGGTCTTGAGGCCATCGATACCTTGGCGGAGCGATATCTTAATGCAGGTAAGGCTCTACACTTGGTGCATCTTAGTGATGAGTGCAGAAAGTTACTTAACAAGGCGGGTAATCTTGTTGAAGTAAATGTCATCGAAGATCCAAAATACTTTGTTGCTGAGGATAGTCTTGCCTGATCTGGATTAGCAGGGTGTTTTTTTAGGCGTTGTCCTTTAAGGTGAGAGTATGGGATTTAATCTGAAATTGGCTATGTTCAAACCGGCGCTAAAATTCGCGATGGAGCGCTCAGGTCATGGTGCTGCTTTAGGTTTTAAACTTACGCGCGTTGGCCGAGGAGAAGTTGAAATGACCTTTCCTTATAAAGAAGAGGTTGTCGGCAATCCAATCACTGGGGTGGTGCATGGCGGGGTAATCGTAAGCCTACTCGATACCTGTTGTGGCTGTGCCGCTATCACGGTATTAGATCGCAGGGCTATAACACCCACAATGGACCTGCGTCTTGACTACATGCATCCAGCAGAGCCCAAGAAGCCCATTTTCGTCTCCGCCAAGGTGTATCGCAATACCGCTAACGTGATCTTCTGCAGAGGTTCTGCATGGCAAGGCGATGAAGACAATCCAATTGCTCACTGCGTCGCCACCTTCATGAAAGTGGATGCTGAGGGCATGCGGTTTAGTGATATTCTGCGCCGCCGAGTGAATCGTCTCTTTGGCTCAAGCAGCAAGCCTTCCAAAGAAGCATTGGAGGAGCCCGAATGACCCAAGAGATTAGCGCCCCTGAAAATATTGATGGTAGGTTGAGACAGGACCAGATAACAGAAACGGTTATTACTGCACGACGGGCGAATGACCCACAAAAGATTCTAGATCTGATCCCTTATAGTAGCTTCATTGGCGCACAAGCTAAGGTTGAGTCTGAAGGCGTTCTTTACTCGCTTGAGAGAAGGGCGAGCAACATTGGCAATCCATCGCTACCGGCGATCCATGGTGGAGTGATTGGGGGCTTTTTGGAGCTTTCAGCCGCAATAGAGGTGCTCTATGTCTTAGACGTCAGCGTTATCCCTAAAGTTGTCGACTTCTCTCTGGATTATCTGCGGCCTGGGCGCTATAAAACAATTTATGCCAACTGCACCGTGCTTCGGCAGGGTAAGAAACTTGTCAATGTGTCGGCGACGGCTTGGCAGGATGACCCGGCTAGGCCCATAGCGACCGCTCGCTGCCACTTTTTACTTCCATAATATCGTCCGTAAAGGTTGAAATTTGCTACTTTGCCCCCATCTCGAGAGGCAGACGTCAAACATATTAATATTCAATTTCATTGCGTACCCATTAGGAGAGCACAAAAGAATGACAGCTAAAGCAAAGACAGGTTCAGAGACCTTAGGTTTTCAAACTGAAGCCAAGCAACTACTTCATCTTATGATCCATTCTCTGTATTCAAATAAGGAGATTTTTTTAAGAGAATTAATATCAAATGCATCCGATGCGACTGACAAGCTTCGTTTTGAAGCTTTAGAGAATACAGCCCTGTATGAAGATGAAGGCGAAGTCCATATCCGTATTGGTGTCGACGAGGAAGCGAAAACGATTACCATTTCAGATAATGGAATTGGTATGTCTCGGGATGAGGTGATCGCTAATCTGGGTACCATTGCGCGTTCTGGAACTGCTGATTTCTTAAAAAATCTAACGGGTGATCAGCAGCAAGATTCTCAGCTGATAGGTCAATTTGGGGTTGGTTTTTATTCTTCATTTATCGTCGCTGATCGCGTGGTCGTAGAGACCCGTCGTGCCGGTGCGCCATCGTCAGAGGCAATTCGTTGGAGTTGTGAGGGTGAAGCCGATTATCAAATAGAGTCTATCGAGAGGGCTGAGCGTGGCACACAGATAACCTTGTACTTAAAGTTGGATGAGTCTGAGTTTGCTAACGATTGGCGGCTTCGCAGTATTGTTAAAAAGTATTCTGATCATATTGCCATACCTGTGGAGATGCTAAAGCAAGAAATGCCTGCTATGCCGGGCTCGGAGCCTGACGAGTCAGGCGATAAGGAAACGATTATTGAGAGTGCTCCTGAGTGGCAGGCCGTAAATGATGCCAAGGCACTTTGGACTCGCTCTAGATCTGAGGTTACAGAAGAAGAATACAAGGAGTTCTACCGTCACGTGTCTAGTGATTTTGCTGAGCCTCTAACCTGGAGTCACAATCGTGTTGAGGGAAAGCAAGAGTATACAAGTTTACTGTATATCCCGGGCATGGCGCCAATGGACCTCTACCAACGTGAGGCATCTCGTGGTATTAAACTGTACATTAAGCGGACATTCATTATGGATGACGCCGAACAGTTTATGCCAATGTATCTGCGTTTTGTTAAAGGCGTTCTAGATAGCGCAGACTTGCCACTTAATGTATCGCGTGAAATCCTTCAAAAAACGCCCTTAGTTGACAGCATTAGGGCTGCATTAACCAAGCGAGTTCTAGATATGCTCGGTAAGATGGCGACGAGTGACCCAGAGAAGTATGCTACATTTTGGTCGCAATTTGGCGCTGTTTTAAAAGAGGGCCCAAGTGAAGATCATGGCAATCGAGAAAAAATCGCTAAGTTATTTCGCTTTGCTAGCTCTACCGTCGACGGTGCTACCCCTACCGTAAGTCTGCCTGACTATATAGAAAGAATGAAAGAAGGGCAGGACAAGATCTATTACGTTACTGGAGACAGTCATTCCATTATCAATAACAGCCCCTACTTAGAGGTTTTTCGCAAGCACGGTATCGAAGTGTTATTGATGTCTGATCGAATTGATGAATGGATGATGGGCTACCTTACAGAGTTTGACGGGAAGTCATTCCAAGACGTTGCTCGTGGTGAACTTGATCTCAGCAAAATAACCGGGGATGTACCTGAAGAAAATTCCGACAAGCTGGCTAAAAAAGACGCTAAGTCTGATGAACATGCTGAGCTACTGACTCGCATTAAGGATCTTCTCAAAGAAAGAGTTGAGGAGGTGCGCACTACGACGAGACTAACTAATTCTCCTGCCTGCCTGGTGGTTGGCGATAATGACATGGGCGAGCAAATGCGCAAGATAATGCAAGCTGCAGGGCAAGCTGTGCCTGAATCGAAGCCTATTCTCGAAATCAATATGGAGCATCCCTTAGTTAACAAACTGAGTGCTGAGAGTGATGATGGATCTGCAGCGATACTGGCCGGGGTTCTCTTTGACCAGGCTGCGCTGTCAGCTGGGCGACCTCTTGAAAATCCAGCTCAGTTTGTTCAGGAGCTAAATAGACTTATGTTCGGTTAGTGCTGGGCTCTTTGAGGTAAGGCGTCTCTTTGAGGCGCTTGTTTATTTGCGGCTGACATCCCGCGCTCTAGTACCTATAATAAGTTTTTAAATACTGTATTTTTGAGGCTTTAGTGGTTAAGAATAAAAACAAAAGGGTCGCAGTTCTAGGTGGTGGTAGTTTTGGTACGGCCATTGCTAATATGATCGCCGTCAATGGCTATCAGACTACCCTGTGGCTGCGAAGTGAGGATGCATTTGCTCAAATTACCGAGACAGGAGAGAACTCAGCCTACCTGCCTGGGTACCAGCTACATGCCAGCCTATCAATAAGTAATGACTTGAGATCGTCGGTAGAAGGCTGCGACACAGTATTTTTTGCAATTCCTAGCGGATCTTTTCGTGATGTGGCCAAACAAGTCAATCCGTGGGTTTCTTCGGGCGCCTTTGTGGTAAGTACAGCTAAAGGTATCGAAGCTGAGACATTCTTGTTGCCGAGTCAGGTACTTGAAGAAGAATTGCCAGATTGCACTGTTGGCGTGATTAGCGGGCCCAACCTTGCGAAGGAGATTGCTCAGTTTGAAATAACTGCGACGGTTGTTGCGAGTGAGGATGACGTTTTTTGTGAGCATATCCAGAGTCTTTTGGTGTCTGATTATTTTCGTGTTTATCCGAACCACGATCGTTTTGGGGTAGAGTTGGCGGGAGCACTAAAGAATATTTATGCCATCGTCGCAGGTATTGCTGACTCTATGGGTGTAGGGCAGAATACTAAAAGTGTTGTGCTCACTAGAAGCCTCGCTGAGATGAGTCGCTTTGCGGTTGAATTTGGTGCAAACCCACTTACGTTTTTGGGTTTAAGTGGAATAGGGGATCTTTATGTTACATGCTCTTCACCCTTGAGTAGAAACTTTCGGGTTGGCTTTGCGCTTGGTAGCGGAAGAACTCTTGATGAGGCTGTGAAGGATGTCGGGCAGATTGCGGAGGGTGTTAACACAACGCGACTAGTGATACAGAAAGCTGAAGAGTTGGGGTTATATATGCCCCTAGCCTCGGCTTTATATGCTACTTTATTCAAACAGCGGCCAATTAAAGAATCGTTGCGCGAAATGATGCTTGCGGATCAAAAACAGGATGTTGAATTCATGGTGAAATCAAATGGCGGATAACGAAATGCATGTGAAAAATACTAATACCTGGGTTAGATTAGCCTATATGGTTCTATTTAGCGTCCTGCTTATGGCCGGACGTTCGGTTATTTCTCTGATTGTACTTGCTCAGTTTTTATTTGTACTAGTGACTGGGAAAGATAACGACAATTTGCGAAATTTGGGTCAAGGATTGGGTAAATGGGTTTACCAAACTATTATGTTTTTAACCTTTAATGCCGAGTCCAAGCCTTTCCCCTTTGATGAATGGCCCGTCGCTGAACCGACTTCGGGGTATTCCTCGGCATCTGTCGAAACAGAGGATGTAGTGGACACGCAGGAAGATTCTGATGAATTAAGTGATAGCAGTATTCCTTCATTTGTGGCTAGCGAGGATGCCGATAATGAAGACGAGGCAAAACCTAAAAAGGGTAAGTAAGGTTAGCGTTACCGTCTTCCTCTATGCATGCATAACTATAACTAGCCCATGTGAATTCTTAGGGTAATCAGTGTGATTTGGTGAAAACCGGCCAGCAACGAGTAATATTATCTTGAAATTACTTGGTTAGATGATTTAATGCCGCGTGGAAATGGTTTTGCGTATTGGGAATGACTCAAGAACGTAAATTAATAGCGGATCTTTCTGATCGACTAGATGTCCAAACTTGGTCAGTTTCAGAGCAGTTGATCAAGAGCAAATGGCCACTAATTTAACCTCTCAGCGGCTTTGCTGTGATGATGGCGGCGAAACTAGCCGTAATTAACTGGATGTATTATGTCGATTGAATTTGTCAGAGAAAGATCGTTTGAAACTAATGGCTTGACTCTAAAAGCCAAAGAGTGGGGAAGATCGGGCTCGTTGCCAGTGATCGCTCTGCATGGTTGGTTAGATAACGCGGCAACCTTTGATCGAATGTTACCGTTTATGGATAATCTTAACGTGGTAGCTCTAGACTTGGCGGGGCATGGTTTAAGTAGCCACCGCTCAGTTGATGCGACTTATGACATCTGGATGGATGTTGGCGAAGTGATGGCCGTGGCGGATCAAATGGGTTGGGATCGGTTCGCAATTATTGGTCACTCTCGTGGCGCAATCATATCAGGCCTTATCGCTGGCACTTTTCCTGATCGAGTTAGCCACGTGGTCCTCATTGATGGTTACGTTCCGATGCCGCAGGCAGCTGATAGTGCTGCTAGGCAACTCGCTAAAGCTATTCGTGAAAATAATCGTTTTGGTGCTTCGTCCCCTACTTTCTTCCATGACTTTGAGCGCGCAGTCCAGGCTCGCGTCAACGGCTTTGTGCCACTAGAGTTCGATGCAGCTGCACTTCTAGCTACCAGAGGTGTGTCTGAGGGACCTAGAGGATTTTATTGGGCTAGTGACCAGCGATTAAAAGCCGCCTCTTATACTAAGTACTCGCTGGAGCACTTAAAAAGTTTTTTTGTGGCGATAGGAGCCCGAGTAATGCTGATTCAGGCGGAGAATAGTGCATTCTCCCCAGACCGGCAGCAGAGTGAACTCTTTGAGTGGATTCCTCAGATGCAAATTCTAAAAATGCCCGGCTCCCATCATCTTCATCTTGAGGCACAAGCCGAAGACGTAGCAGCAAAGGCACAAGCCTTTCTAAATTAGAAAGGCTTTTATAGGTACTTTGCGGTTTGCTGCAAGGAAATTTACTGGTTCCCTAATAACGAGAAGAACTCGGTTCGAGTCGCCTGACTACTTCGGAAGGTGCCCAACATGGCTGAGGTCTTCATTGAAGAATTCTGTTTTTCCACACCACGCATCATCATGCACATGTGTTTGGCCTCAATAATAACCCCTACACCCTGTGCATTTGTTACTTCTTGAATGGTCGAAGCGATTTGCTGGGCGAGGGTTTCTTGGATTTGCAGACGTCGTGAAAACATATCGACCACTCTGGCAACCTTGGATAGCCCAAGAACTTTTCCGCTGGGAATGTAGGCTACATGACATTTACCGATGAACGGCAGCATGTGATGTTCGCACAGTGAATACAGTTCGATATCCTTCACCATGACCATTTCCTCGGAATCCGAAGGAAAGAGAGCATTATTGATCACTTCGTCTAGGTCCATATCGTACCCGCTGGTAAGATAAGCAAAGGCTTTTGCCGCTCGAGCGGGCGTATCCAACAGACCAGGACGGTTAAGATCTTCACCGGTGCTTTGGATGATTTTAGCAAAATGATTATTCATGTATTATTTCCAGCTAAACAAGTTAATGGTGGTTTATTACAGTATTAATATTGTAACAAAATAAACACTAAGACACCGTTCAAGGGTAAAATATTATTTTATCGGAGGTGCCATGACGAAAAATTCTGACCCCTATAAACCGACAAATCAGCCAAATACTGAAAGTCTTAACGTCGCTCAGTTATTAGGTGAGGGTGAAGCTATGTTTATTGAGCATAATCTTTATTTTGGTCATGGAACCGACAGTGCTTGGGACGAGGCAGTTTCAATATTATCTTATGTCCTCGCGTTCCCGCCTAATGCTGACCGCTCACTTCTCACCAATGTACTTACGGCGCAGCAACTCGAACAGATTAGGTCATTGTTTCGACGGAGAGTGGACGAACGGATACCTGCTCCTTACATAACCGGGCAAGCTTGGTTTTGTGGTTTACCCTTTATGGTCGATCAACGGGTTCTGATCCCTAGGTCACCTATAGCTGCTCTAATAACTAATTATTTTGAACCCTGGCTTCAGAGCAGCCCTAAGCGAATATTGGATCTGTGTGCTGGTGGTGGCTGTATTGGTATTAGCTGTGCGTATGGGTTTGATGAGGCCGAAGTGGTTTTGAGCGATATATCTGCGGATGCAATCGCCGTAGCCAATATTAATATTGATAACCATAAGTTGGGAGAGAGGGTAGTCGCTATTCAATCTGACTTATTTGATGGACTCAAGGGGCGAGATTTTGATCTTATCATCAGTAATCCGCCTTATGTCGACCAAGCTGATTTAGATAGTATGCCTGAGGAGTTTCACCACGAGCCAGAACTGGCATTGGCGTCTGGTTGCGACGGATTGGACTTTACTCGTAGATTACTGCAGCAGGCACACGAATACCTGAGTGAGGACGGACTGCTGATAGTTGAGGTCGGAAATTCTGGTGAGGCACTTGAGCAGGCGTTTCCGGCTGTACCCTTTATGTGGTTTGAATTCGCTGAGGGCGATAGCGGCGTTTTTATGCTCACGCAAGCCCAGCTCGCTGAGCACCGCGAAATGTTCGCGTAAAGAGGGTATAATTCCCCGTCTTTCAGCATGGTTTTTAAGAAAATAGGGTTAGCAATAAATATGTCAGGTAATTCAATAGGAAAGCTTTTTACCGTTACCAGCTTTGGTGAGAGTCACGGGCCGGCAATTGGTTGTATCGTCGACGGATGCCCTCCTGGGCTAGAGATTTCTGCGGCTGATTTGCAGCCTGATTTGAACCGCCGAAAGCCCGGGCAGTCCAGATATACCACTCAGCGGCGAGAGGATGATGAAGTTAAAATACTGTCTGGTGTTTTTGAGGGTAAAACAACGGGTTCGTCTATTGGAATGTTGATTGAAAATCAAGATCAAAAATCAAAAGATTACAGCAAAATAAAAGACCTATTTAGACCCTCTCATGCAGACTACACCTATCATCAAAAATACGGTGACAGAGACTACCGTGGGGGCGGGCGGAGTTCTGCGCGTGAGACGGCAATGCGCGTCGCGGCTGGAGCTATCGCCAAAAAGTATCTTCAGGAAGTAGCCGGGATTTCTATTTATGGTTATGTTTCTCAGTTAGGCCCGATAGTTCCTGAGCGTTTTGTGAAAGATGAAATTGAATCTAATCCATTCTTTTTTCCCGATCCTGATAAGATTGAGGCGCTTGAGGCCTATATGCAGGCGCTATCAAAGGAAGGAAACTCTATTGGCGCTAAGGTGACGGTGGTTGCTGATAATATGCCTGTTGGTCTCGGCGAGCCAGTATTTGATCGGCTCGATGCTGATATCGCTCATGGTCTGATGGGTATTAATGCGGTTAAGGGCGTAGAAATTGGCTCTGGCTTTGAGTCAGTAAGCCAAAAAGGTACAGAACATCGTGATGAACTTTCACCTGCGGGGTTTTTATCAAACAACTCTGGAGGTGTATTGGGTGGAATATCGTCGGGACAGTCTATTTTGGCCCATTTGGCGCTAAAGCCGACGTCAAGTATTCGTATTCCTGGGCAATCAATAGACAAGTTTGGTAACGAAGTCGAGGTGGTGACTACAGGCCGACATGACCCCTGTGTTGGGATCCGCGCTGTGCCTATCGCTGAGGCAATGTTGGCTCTAACGCTAATGGATCACTTTCTTCGGCACAGAGCGCAGAATGCTTCTGTAGACAGTGGATTGAAACCAATATAGTTAGGGCTGCTGATTTATAAGGGCAATGAAGGCCTTGGCTGAATTCGATAGCGTTCTTTTTGTGTGGTGGATATAGCCAAGTTCCCGCTGTATGTGGCAGTCAGGAATTGACATTACATGCAGATCTTTGATGAGTGTCTCTGGGAGTACGCTCCATCCGAGTCCCACTTCTACCATGGTACTGATGGTCTCTAGATAATTAGTCGACATTGGCGATTTTAGTCGGATATCTTCTGCTTGGAATAGATTTTGAACAATACGTCCCGTGTAGGTGTTCAGCCCCGGTAAGATCACAGGGTAATGTGCTAGGTGTGTGAGTCTCGGTGATGGCACCTCACTTAGAGGGTGATCTTGGGCGCAAACAAACCTTAATCGGTCGTCCCATATCTTCCTGTGAGCGATATTATTATGTTGCTCTAGTGCTAATGTGATGACAGCGAGCTCTGAATGTCCGTGTAACACTTGCTCATAAGCTTTCTCTGAGTCCATAAATTCAATATCTAAGGCTACATCTGGGTGGTCCTGTGCGTAGGTCCTAAGAATTGGGGGCAAGCGGTGCAGTCCTAGGTGGTGGCTTATTGCTAGCCGCAGGATTCCTGACGTGCTTCCTGAGAGGTCATTAATAGCCTGTATGGCATTTTGGTACTCTTGAACCATGTGCTTGGCTCGGGGTAATAGCTCTGCGCCTGCTGGGGTGACGGACACCTGACGCGCGATCCGATCAAACAGTTTCTGCCCCATCGTACTCTCCAAAAGTGCAATGCGTTTACTTATCGTGGACTGAGTGACGTGCAGTATTTCGGCAGCGCTAGAGAATGATTTTGTCTCGGCGACAGTAATAAACGCGTTTAGGTTATGCTTGTCCATGGGTACCTTTAGGTAGCTATTCTATTTAGGAATGGCATGAATGAAAATTATGAATTTATTTCATGCTAAAGCAAAGCTATACTGATAGCAACACTAAATTAGGAGCGTTTCCGATGGCGGCGAGAACACTGTATGACAAGCTTTGGGATTCACATCTGGTTAATGAGAATGATGACGGATCTTCATTGCTCTATATTGACCGGCACGTACTGCATGAGGTCACATCACCCCAGGCATTTGAGGGCTTGCGCATTGCGGGCAGAGGACCTTGGCGGCTTGATACCAACATAGCGACACCTGATCATAATATTTCCACCGACCGATCCGAGCGTGAGGCGGGGGTTTCTGGAATTCCGGATGAGATCTCACGGATTCAGGTTCAGACGTTAGATGACAATTGTGATCATTTTGGTATCAAAGAATTCAAGATGAATGAAATGGGTCAGGGCATTGTCCATGTAATGGGACCTGAGCTTGGAGCGACTATGCCCGGCATGACCGTGGTTTGTGGCGATTCTCATACGGCGACACATGGGGCTTTAGCCTGTCTGGCACATGGTATAGGTACTTCTGAGGTTGAGCATGTCCTGGCAACTCAGTGCCTGGTCTCCAAGAAGATGAAAAATATGCGAGTCAGCGTCGACGGTGCGGTAGGTCTCGGTGTGACTCCAAAAGATGTCGTTCTGGCTATTATTGGCAAGATAGGTACCGCCGGGGGTAGTGGTCATGCAATAGAGTTTTCAGGTTCAGTATTTAGGGATATGTCAGTGGAAGGACGCATGACTGTCTGTAATATGGCTATTGAGGCTGGAGCCCGCGTAGGTATGGTGGCGGTCGATGATAAAACCATCTCATACTGTAAAGGCCGGCAATTCGTCCCGAAGGGAGATCTCTGGCATCAGGCGGTGAAATACTGGCAGACCCTAGTGAGTGATGATAGTGCTTTTTTCGATATCGAGGTTGAGTTACATGCCGACGATATTGTCCCCCAAGTGACCTGGGGCACTTCGCCAGAGATGGTCGCGCCTGTTACAGCATTGGTACCGCGACCTGAGGATCAAGTAAATAAGGAACGCCGTAAGGGCGTTGAGCGGGCGTTAGAGTATATGGGCTTAGAGGGTGGAACACCTATTGCATCTATCGCTGTCGATCGAGTTTTTATTGGCTCCTGCACCAACTCACGGATCGAGGATATGCGCGAAGCGGCACAAGTGGCGAAGGGCAGGCAAGTGGCTAGTTCGATCAAGCAAGTGCTTATAGTGCCGGGGTCTCAGATGGTGAAGGCCCAGGCCGAAGCAGAGGGTTTAGATAAGATATTCATTGCAGCTGGTATGGAATGGCGTGAGCCTGGCTGTTCCATGTGTTTGGCTATGAATGCTGATAAATTAGGGGATGGCGAACACTGTGCATCAACTTCCAATAGAAACTTTGAGGGCCGTCAAGGTAAAGGAGGGCGAACTCACCTAATGAGTCCTGCTATGGCCGCTGCAGCCGCTGTTGCCGGTCATATAGTTGACGTTAGGCATTTTCTAAGCGAGTCGACGACGGGAGTTAATCTATGAAGGCATTTACACAGCATCGCGGTTTGGTAGGCCCTATGGATCGAGCCAATGTCGATACCGATATGATTATCCCTAAGCAGTTTCTTAAGTCGATTAAACGCAGTGGCTTTGGCCAAAATTTATTCGATGAGTTGCGATATTTAGATCATGGAGAGCCTGGGCAAGATTGCACTGACAGGCCCCTAAATCTTGATTTCGCGCTCAATAAGCCGCGCTATCACGGTGCTTCAATATTGCTTGCGCGTAAAAACTTCGGCTGCGGCTCTAGTCGAGAGCATGCGCCATGGGCATTAGAAGATTATGGCTTTAACGTCGTAATAGCGCCAAGTTATGCCGATATTTTCTATAATAACTGCTTTAAAAATGGCGTATTGCCTGTCATCTTGACCGAGGATGAGGTCGACATTCTATTCTTAGAGTTAGAGGCTACTGAAGGCTATGAGTTATATGTTAACTTGGCTAGCCAGACGGTAACCAGCGATTCAGGGCAGGTTTTTAACTTTTCTCTAGATCAGTTTCGTAAGCAATGCTTATTAACGGGTCTCGACGAGATTGGCCTAACGCTCATTCAGGCCGATAAAATTAGGCAGTATGAGGTTGAGCGCGAAAAGGCTCACCCTTGGGTTTATGGAGCAATCAAGTAGTCAAGCTTGCCTTATAGTAGAAGGTTGTGGTTCGGATTTTATTTTTTAGAGTAGGTTGAAGTAATGAAAAAGACAGGTTTTGTAGGTTGGCGAGGTATGGTTGGTTCCGTTTTGATGGAGCGAATGAAAGCCGAGCTCGATTTCCGAGATATTGATCCGGTATTCTTCACTACGTCCCAAGTGGGTCAAATCGGCCCTGACGTAGGGAGTGGAGCTGCAACATTAGAGGATGCCTTTGATCTTGATGCGCTTTTTAGAATGGATATTATCCTGACCTGCCAAGGTGGTGGATATACCTCAAAGGTATATCCCCAGCTACGTAATCGAGGCTGGACGGGTTATTGGATAGATGCAGCCTCTACACTACGAATGGAAAGTAACTCTCTGATTGTACTCGACCCGGTAAACAGCGCTGTTATCAAGCGCGGCTTAGCGAATGGTATTAAAGATTTCACTGGTGGTAACTGCACAGTTAGTTTGATGTTAATGGGGCTGGGAGGGCTTTTCAACGAAGGTCTAGTTGAGTGGGCATCATCCATGACCTATCAAGCTGCCTCGGGCGCTGGGGCCCAGAATATGCGTGAACTTATCTCGCAGATGGGCTCTATTGACTCAGCAGTAAGTGCTCAGTTAAGAGACCCATCCTCAGCAATCCTAGATATTGATCGCGGAGTAACGAACATTTTGCGAAGTGGGAGCTTTCCCGTCGACAACTGGGGCTACCCGCTAGCAGGCAGTCTGCTTCCGTATATAGATACGGAGCTAGCTAACGGTCAGAGTCGTGAAGAATGGAAAAATCAAGCAGAGACGAATAAGATTCTTGCGAGGGAATCAAGTCCGATTCCTCTTGATGGGCTCTGCGTTAGAGTTGGATCAATGCGTTGCCATAGTCAGGCTTTAACACTAAAACTGACCGGTGATATACCTATGGATGAAATTGAATCTATGCTCGGTGATGCTAACCCCTGGGCAACAGTAGTGGCGAATCATAAAGAGCCATCATTGCAGTTTTTAACACCGGCCGCCGTGACTGGCACTATGGATATACCAGTTGGTCGATTGAGGAAGATGAACATGGGGCCAGAATACCTGTCAGCCTTTACCGTGGGTGACCAACTACTCTGGGGTGCTGCTGAACCACTGCGGCGAATGCTACGCATCCTGATTAACTAAGATGTTTAAGATGGACTAAGTACGGTTTTCAACGCTTTTTAAGCTCGTTCCTACGATAACAACTCCAGCATTAAGAAACGCAGGGAAGGGATGTCTTTTTCGTGGATTATGTCGCGTAAACTTTGTTATGATCACTCTAGTATTGCAGGTGTTTTCAATAGGGAAGTTTTTATGGTGACCCACAAAGTCAAGTTCGCGATTACTCTGCTTATTGGGTTTTTTGCGCTGGTTGTTACTAGCGTGTCTGTGGTCGCAGTTCCTGTTAAAGCTGGTTTGGAGTCGTCTTCTAAGAGCTACCTGGCTCCTGTTCTCGGCGCTTATGAGTACAAAGTCACTAATGGTGACACTCTTTGGAATTTAGCTGAGCGAATAGTCGTTAATGGCATTACAGTCTGGCAAACGATGGACGCTATTTATATTGGGAACCCATCAGCTTTCCTGTCAGGGGATGCGGGTAAGATCATCGTTCAATCTATTGTTAGATTACCTACCTTTTACGATGTTAGCATTCAAACTGGAGACTTTGTTTCTGAAACTATAGGTCTTAAAAGAAATGCTGAGATACTGGGGTCTCAGATGACTGAGTTATCTGAGACAGGAGCGGCTGCTGAGGAGGCCAGTTCTAGCGCTGACCTTGGTCATTACCTTGTAGCCAGGGGCGATACGCTGTGGAAACTATCCGAAAGAGTAAGACCCGAGGGAGCCACTGTTTGGCAGACGATGGATGCCATATTCATTGGTAATCCACTTTCCTTTTTGTATGACGATGCCAGTAAAATAATTATCAATACCGTTATTAAGCTGCCAACCTCTGAGCAGGCGAGTATTCAATCTGGACGTTTCGTGTCAGACGGGCTAAAGCGCACTGTATACATTGAAAAGACTGCCGTTGGGTCCGACATAATCACTGGGGCTGAGAGAGGCGATGACTTGCCGGTAGTTGTCGTTAGTCCCTCAACTGAAACACTAACAGTGCCAGAGAGCGTTGTTCAGGACACTTATAGCTATGCGCTAAACAAACATCCAGCCAACTCGGGAGAGTTGCAGCTAATCCCCTATCGGGATGAGGCTGATGTTATGAGTCTTGTGAGAATTAATAGTGTCGATTCCTTAGAGCGGGATCGATTGATGGAGGTAACCCAAGTTGAGCTGGAAAATGAGGCGTTGCGCGAAGAGGTATTGGTGTTGACGACGAAATTACAGGCGTTAACGCAGCCTGTGAGGCCAGAGGCCGATATGATCGAGCTTCCTCCAGAGAAAGCACAGGCTAATAGATCAAATGTAGCGATAGCTTGGATCGAGAACCAGCCTTGGTATATTGCGTCGTTACTTGCGGTATTGGCCACTGTGCTAGGGCTTTTTGCCCATAAGTCAATCCGCCGCGAGGTTCCTGCTAGCGATTCTACCTTAGCAGACATCTATGAGGAACCTATGCAATCTCAGCTGGAGGTAACTGAGATCGTATTTGATGAAACTGACGGCGATATCTTTGCGGGGCCAGACGATGATGTTAATCTGGGTGGATTCGATCTAATGGTTGACCCAATTTCTGAAGCAGAGGTGCACCTGTCTCTAGGCCAGTTTAAAGAGGCCTTGGATATTCTTGAGGGCGCGCGGAGTAATGACTCTGATGATATGAGTAGCCGGCTTAAACTTTTGGAAATCTATCTCAGTGAGGACTTGACTGAGCCCTTAGTTGCGCTGCATGAGGAAATTAATTCTTCAGAGGATAAGCTTGCTATCAAGAAGGCGGAGCTTATTTTGACATCGAGATTACAGCAGGGGCAGAGCATCTTGGAGGTCGCAGAGCAGCCCCCATTGTCTGATGCAGATATGGACGTTAACATTGCCCTTGAGGATTTTCCAGAGATCGATGGAAACTTTGATAGCGAGGTTCTCGAAAGTATGAATACTCTTGAGCAGAGTCAGACTACCGACTTATCAGATATGGAATATTTGGATGAATTCCAAGATATTAACCCAGTCGATATAAAGTTAGATTTAGCCGCTACCTACGCTGACTTGGGCGATAAACAAGGGGCTCACGCTATTCTTAATGAAATTATAGCTGAGGCGAGCAAGGCTGATAAATCCAGAGCTCAAGCTATTCTTGATCAATTAGACTTATAACCATTCAATTAATAACAAGGTTGACGCAGTGCAGACGTCCGACTGGAATTATATTCCAAATTGCCGTATTCCAGAGGGTGAAAATCTCCCGACTGGTGTAATCCGCTACGCTGCCATTGTTAGTTACGATGGAGCTGATTTTTGTGGGTTTCAGCGGCAAAAGCACAGCCCTTCCGTTCAGGCTGTTTTGGAGAAAGCCTTATCTTATGTTGCCAATGAGCCAGTTATAGTTGGTTGTGCGGGAAGAACTGACACAGCGGTTCATGCCAGCTATCAGGTTGTACACTTTGATTGCACGGCTGTAAGAGATGGTCGCAATTGGGTTATGGGTGCAAATAGCAAATTACCTGATACTGTGGCTTTGGTGTGGGCTGGACAGGTGAATCCCGATTTTCATGCTAGGTTCAGTGCTCTTTCACGTACTTATCGCTACGTTATGGTTGCGCAGGAGAGTCGCCCCGCGATTCTGTCGACCGGTGTGACTTGGATTAAGTATCCTCTGAGAGGAGATTTGATGAAGGGCGCTTGCCAATTCCTGCTTGGGGAGCAAGATTTCTCAGCATTTCGAGGTGCTGGCTGTCAATCTATCTCACCCTTTCGGCATGTCGAACAAGCCTCCGTCTATGAGAGTTCCAATCTACTAGTTTTTGAAATCACAGCCAACGCGTTTGTCTTACACATGGTTCGTAATATCGTTGGTTCCCTGATGGAAGTCGGTCTCTCTCGTCGGCCTGCAGATTGGATCAAAGAGCTACTTGATGGCCGCGATAGGTGTAAAAGTGCCGCTACTGCCGCACCCAATGGGCTTTATCTAGTTGATGTTACTTATCCTGAAGCTTGTGAGATTCCTTCTTTCCCTAAGGGGCCAGTATTTTTGCCCGAATTGATACATGGAAAGGGTTAAGTAGATGGCTGTAAAGGTAAAAATATGTGGTATCACTAGCTCTGAGCAGGCGCTGTTGGCCCAAGATGCTGGGGCGGACGCGCTAGGCTTGGTCATATACCAAGGTAGTAGTCGTTGTGTTGATATCGAACGTGCGATAGAGATCCGCGGGGCTATCCGTCCAGGCGTGCTCTGTGTGGTATTACTGGTGAACGCCAACACCAATTTTGTCCAGCAGGTAATTAGCAGTGTCAAACCAGATTTAATACAGTTTCATGGCGATGAAACAGCGGGATTTTGCAGGCAATTTAATTTTCCCTATATTAGAGCGATACGTATGCGAGATGACCTGAATATCAGTGAAGAAATCGACCAATATTCAGACAGTAACTGGCTTCTTTTTGACGCCTGGCATGCTAATGCATATGGCGGCACGGGTAAGCGGTTTAACTGGGATCGCCTGCCTCTTGTCCGTGATTACCCGCTCATACTCGCTGGGGGGCTAACGCCAGACAATGTCGTCGAAGCCATTCAGGCAGTGTCGCCCGATATGGTCGACGTGAGTGGGGGAGTGGAAAGTGAGCCGGGTGTCAAAGATGAGTCTAAGCTTCGTCTTTTTATTGATCGGGTTAAATCTTGCTGATAACTCTAGTTAGGTTTAGCCATCTTCGCTATAGCGTCATCACATTTAGGCGAATATTTGTCCGGACATTCTATGGGTGACCGGATTGTCATGTTAGAATACGAACTAAGAAAAACTACATGTCTCTCTCTTGCTGCCGTTGGCCGCTCGAAAAAGGAAGTTTATGAACTGGCTTAATCGTATTCGCCCCAAGGGCCCCGCAGCGGCTAAAACTGAGCGAGTTAACTCGGTACCTGAGGGCCTCTGGAAAAAATGTCCTAAATGTGCCTCTCCTTTATACCGTCCTGAGCTCGAACGTAATTTGGATGTTTGCCCAAAGTGTACCCATCATATGCGGATTGGCGCTCGGCGCCGTCTTGATATTTTTTTGGACGCCGAAGGTAGGCAGGAATTGGAACCTGAGCTTGAGGCGTTAGATCGGTTGAAGTTTAGAGACGTCAAGAAATATAAAGATCGCTTATCGGATGCGCGAAAAAAGACCGGTGAGAAGGATGCGCTAATCGCGATGAGTGGGACTCTCAAGGGGATTCCAGTGGTTGCTTGCGCTTTTGAGTTTGCGTTTCATGGTGGCTCAATGGGCTATGCCGTCGGTGAAAAGTTTACTCGAGCGGCTAATCTAGCACTTGAACAGCGTAAACCACTTATCTGCTTTTCGGCGACGGGTGGGGCTCGAATGCAAGAAGCGTTGATTTCGTTGATGCAAATGGCGAAAACTAGTGCGATTTTAGAAAGACTAAGATTAGCTGGTGTACCCTATGTCTCATTCATGACCGATCCAGTTTACGGTGGTGTTTCGGCCAGCTTGGCGATGCTAGGCGATTTAAATGTCGCTGAGCCTGGTGCTAGGGCAGGGTTTGCGGGACCTAATGTCATTGAAGATACTATTCGTCAGAAATTGCCGAAAGGGTTTCAGCGTAGTGAGTTTTTATTAGAACATGGCCATATCGATATGATTCTGAGTCGAAGCGAGATCCGAGATAGACTGGCAAGTGCGTTATCTAAATTCATGAATCTCTCAGAGACTAATAATGCCTAATCGCTCCCTCAGTGAGTGGTTGACTATTTTAGAGGCTAGGCATCCTAGTGAGATCGATCTAGGTTTGGAAAGAGTTTCCGAAGTATGGGGTAGGCTCAATGTCAGACGAGAGACCCCTCAAAGTGAAATCAGACCAACTGTTGTTACCGTTGCGGGAACCAATGGAAAGGGTTCTTGTATAGCGGCTATGCAAGCGATTTTACTGGCCCACGACTATTCTGTGGGTGTTTTCACGTCCCCACATTTTTTAAAGTATAACGAGAGAATCTGTATTGCTGGAGTTTCAGTGTCAGATGAGAGCATAGTAGATGCTTTTGTTGCCATCGAGTCGGTTAGGGGAGATGTTTCGCTTACCTATTTTGAATTTAACACTCTTGCCGCTTTAGTTATATTTGGGGAGCATGAACTCGATATTGTCTTGTTAGAGGTAGGACTCGGTGGGCGCTTGGATGCCATTAACATCATTGACTCAGACGTTGCTGTCGTGACGAGCATAGATCTTGATCACCAAGATTGGCTTGGTAATACTAGAGGAGAGATCGCGGCAGAGAAACTGGGTATCTCAAGAGCTAAAAAGCCCTTGATTATTGGTGAGCAAAACCCTCCGGAGGGCTTTGACCAATTGGTGCTAAAAACAGGCGCTACTGCGTTGATGATAGGTCGCGATTTTTCCATTACTAACAATACTACAGGAAGTCATTTTACATCGCTGGTTCAGGGGTCAGGGGTGCAGTCATCATTTCCTGATATTGAAGTGAGGGGATTGCTGCCTCAAAATAAGATTCTGGCGATTCAGGCATTGATCAGTGCCGGCGTGCAATTAGAAGCCGAAAAGGTCACTGAATCATTAAACAACGTGTCACTAATGGGGCGACAGCAGAGCCTTGTATTTAAGGGCGTTAATGTGTTGCTGGATGTGGCGCACAACCCCGCTGCAGCATCAGTTTTAGAGCGAAATATACCGATCATTAAAGGTAAAACCTATGCGGTAGCGTCAGTGTTGGCGGACAAGGATTGGGCTGGAATGATCAGTCAAGTTGGCGGGAGGCTGGATGAAGTCCTGGTAGCTAAAATAAGTGATAATGCACGGGCTAGTTCTGCTCAATCGATGCTTGATATGGTATATAATGCCGGGCTTAAGGGCTATCGCTGCGATTCAATTGAGTCTGCTTTCTTGAAAGTAATTGCGGAGGCTAGTGCAGACGACCAAGTAGTCGTCTTTGGCTCATTTCATACTGTTTCGTCAGTATTGAATATTATTTCAAAAGAGGCTTGATGTGAGTGAAGGTTTAGCGAAGCGAGTAGCAGGCACCCTGGTACTGGGGGTCATTGGTTTAATAGTGCTACCTCTTTTGATTGACTTTACTGACCCAAATAAAGTTGACCGTACAACTAAAATTCCAGCAGCACCCTCAATTGAAACGGTTTCTCTCGAGCGCGCGAAGCGCCCTGAAAGCGTCAATGCCGACTTTAATGTCAAGAAGTCGTTGCCGGTGGTTACGAATGATGGCGATGACTTCGGGTTAACTGATAAGGGGCTTCCGCAAGCCTGGAGTGTCCAGGTGGGTAGTTTTACCGAAGAGCCAAAGGCAAAAAAATTATTGAAAAAGCTTGCTGATCAAGGCTATAAGGCTTTTATTGAGCGAGCTGTGATTACTGGTGAAAATCATTATCGCGTTGTGGTTGGGCCAAAAATTGATTGGCGACGTGCTAAGGCCGCCAGTCAAGCAATAGATCGTATATTTGAGACAAAATCTATCATTTTGAAATACGAAACCTAGCTACTAGCAGACCTTAGGAAAGGTATTATGGATATAGCGGCAGTAGATATAGTAATTGTTGCAATTATCACAATTTCAGGGATGATCAGCCTTATTCGGGGTTTTGTTAAGGAAGCAATGTCGTTGGTGATTTGGCTGGCAGCATTTGTCGTCGCTATGGCATTCAGTGAGCTAGTTGGAGAGTTGTTAGTAAACGTTATTGCTCTAGCGTCAATGCGACAGCTAGCAGCCTGGGCCTCTCTTTTCGTTGGCACGTTATTAGTCGGTGCTATAGTCAACTTTTTACTGGGCAAGTTGGTAAGCTCAACTGGATTGAGTGGCACTGATAGAACCTTAGGGCTCGTATTTGGGGTTTTTAGAGGTATGCTAATTATTTTAGCGTTGGTGGTAATGCTTCCTAAAGCGTTACCAGTGGATCAAGATTTGTGGTGGACGTCGTCAGAGCTTATCCCAGTGTTTATGTTGTTTAAGGACGCTGGAATAGAAGCTGCGATAGCCATTAAAGACTTCTTAATAGGCTGGGTTTAATCATGTGTGGTGTTGTTGGCATTTCGGGTAAGTCTAGTGTAAATCTGCGGCTGTATGACGCATTGACGATGTTACAACATCGAGGTCAAGATGCGGCAGGTATTGTCACCGAATCTGGTGGGGAACTCCATCAATGTAAGGGCGAGGGTTTGGCCCGTGATGTATTCCGTCGCAGTCATATGATGAGATTAGTGGGTGATGTTGGTATAGGGCATGTACGCTACCCAACAGCAGGAAGTTCTGGGCCCGCGCTTGCTCAACCACTTTACGTCAATTCGCCTTATGGTATTTTTGTGGCTCACAACGGTAATCTTACTAACGCCGATGAATTGCGCCAACAGGTTTTTCGTGATGATTTGCGGCATTTAAATACCGACTCTGATTCAGAGGTCCTTCTCAACATCTTTGCCCACGAATTGCAGGCGCAGGGCAAACTTGCACCTTCTAGCGACGATATTTTTACTGCGGTGTCGGGCGTCCACGAGCGATGCAAGGGTGCCTATGCAGTTGTAGGCTTGATCGCCAATTACGGAATGTTTGCGTTTCGTGACCGGTTCGGAATTCGTCCACTATGTTTTGGTAAACGAGAAACAGCTAAGGGTACTGAATATGCTGTGGTTTCTGAATCAGTCGTTCTCGACAGTCTGGGTTTTGAGTTAATTAGAGATCTTCAACCTGGTGAAGCTCTCTTTGTGGACGAATTAGGGGTACTTCATCTTCACCAGTGTGCAAAAGAGCATCAATTGATGCCGTGCATATTTGAGCATGTCTATTTTGCACGACCGGATTCACTGATCGACGATATTTCTGTTTATAAATGCAGATTACGGATGGGTGAGTATCTTGCTGATAAGTTAATTCGACTTAAACCTGACCACGGTATTGATGTTGTTATCCCTATACCAGACACAAGCCGTGTTTCGGCTCAAGCGCTGGCTGAACGATTAGGGGTCAAGTTACGCGAAGGTTTCATGAAAAATCGGTATATTGGTCGAACTTTTATTATGCCCGGACAGACCGAACGTAAAAAATCGGTAAGACAAAAACTGAATGCAGTGAAGTTAGAATTTGCAGGAAAGAATGTACTTTTGGTAGATGATTCTATTGTTCGTGGTACGACCTCTCAAGAGATTATCCAGATGGCAAGGGAGGCAGGAGCAAGCAAGGTATTTATGGCCTCGGCTGCCCCTGGGGTGCGCTATCCGAACGTTTACGGCATAGATATGCCGTCTGCATCTGAGCTTATTGCGCACAACAGGACTGACCAAGAGGTGGGCGATTTAATTGGAGCAGATTGGTTGATTTATCAGGACTTGGAAGATCTAGTAGCCTCTGCAAAGGAAGGTAATGACACCATAACTCGCTTTGAATGCTCAGTATTCGATGGTCATTATGTCACGGGTGACGTAGACGCTCAGTATCTCGCGAGGCTGGATTCTCAGCGTAACGATTCGGCTAAGAAGGGTGGTGATCCATCCGCAGCTGAGAAAACAAGTCAAGTGATAGGCATACACAATAACACTGCAGACTAATCTTTAGGTTCACGATCTAATAGGCTCTGGCCACCATAAAATAATCGAGTTATATTTAACTGTATTTAAACGCAAGGATACTATCGATGTTATCGAGTCTTTTTGGGCGTAAAAGCGTTCCCCTCGCTGATTGCTTGCCTGGCCGCAAAGAGGCCATCGTTATTTCCGATGTTCACTTGATCACAGGGCAGCCCCTAAAACCACCGTTCGCTGAGCACTTAGAAGCAGTAATCTTTGCTATGGGCTGCTTTTGGGGCGCAGAACGTCGCTTTTGGGAGCAAGAGGGTGTGATCTCTACCGCAGTGGGCTACGCAGGAGGTGCCACGCCTAACCCAACCTATGAAGAAACCTGTACAGGGCTGACAGGGCATACTGAAGTAGTGCTGGTTGTTTTTGATCCAAGTTTAACTAACTTTAACGCGTTAATGACGGTCTTTTGGGAGTCTCATGATCCAACTCAAGGCATGAGACAAGGTAATGATATGGGCAGTCAGTATCGGTCTGCCATTTATTGCAGCGAAGCGCAGCTTAGCGAGGCTGAAACCTCAGCTTCTAACGTGCAACGTAAATTAACAGATTTAGGCTTCGGGCCCATTACGACTGAGATTAAGTTAGCCCCTGAATTCTTTTATGCTGAAGACTATCACCAGCAATATTTAGTCAAAAACCCGAGTGGTTACTGTGGTTTGAGAGGGACAGGAGTCTCTTGTCTGTAGCAGGCTGTTAAAGCTAACGATCAAGGTTCCACTGCATTACTAGTAAGCTCGTCAACAGCGCTTAGAGCCCTGCGAATACCTGCCGGGAGCTAGATGTTAGCTATTCTTTTACGTTCCGCTGCTGGGTCAGCTAGCGGTATGGCCGCTAGAAGCTCTTTTGTGTAGGCTTCCTTAGGGGCAGCCCATAAGGTCTCTGTATCACCCTGTTCGACAATAACACCACGGTTCATGATCACAACCCGGTCGGAGATGTACCGGACCACTGACAAGTCATGAGAGATAAACATCATTGTAAGGTTGTGTCGCTCTACCAGCTCCAGAATTAAATCTAATATTTGCGCTTGGATGGTCACATCCAATGCTGATACAGGCTCATCAGCAATAATAAACTCGGGCTTGGTAGCAATGGCTCGTCCTATGGCGATACGTTGGCGTTGGCCCCCAGAAAACTCATGAGGATACTTGCGCAGCTGGGCTTGTGATAAGCCAACATCATCCATAAGTTGCTTAACTTGGCTCGCAATCGTTGTCCATGTGGCTATACCATGATAGAGGAGCGGTTCTGACAGGGTTTCAAATACGGTCATTCGTGGATTAAGTGAGGCATAGGGATCTTGGAAGATCATTTGCATCTTCCTACGCCAAGGTACTAGCTGCTTTGCGGTTAAGCCTGTGAGCGTTTGACCGGAAAATTTAACTGAGCCTTCAGTGGTGGGCGCTAGCTGTAAAATTGACCGACCTAAGGTTGATTTTCCAGATCCAGACTCTCCAACTAAACCCAAAATCTCTCCGCGCGCGATTTCCAGACTGACGTCGTCCACAGCTTTTATATATCGATTTTCTTCGCTATTGTTGGTATTTAGCTGGTTTCTAAAATACGTTTTCAAATGAGTGACTTCAATCAAAATTTCATCACTTTTAGCACGATTCGGCAGAGTCTTAGCACCCTCCGGTATTGCAGCGAGCAGTTTCTTGGTGTATTCGTTCTGAGTCCTGTAAAATAAATCATCAGTGCCGCCAGTTTCACGAATAGTACCGTCGCACATGACGAGTACTTTATCTGCGATGCCTGCGACAACACCGAGGTCATGACTAATGAAAATAACCGCTACATTTCGTGTTTCTTGTAGCTTTTTTATTAGTCGAAGGATTTGTGCCTGAATGGTCACATCTAGTGCAGTAGTCGGTTCATCACAAATTAATAGTTTTGGCTCGGTAATCAACGCCATGGCTATCATTACCCTTTGTCTCATACCTCCTGAGAACTCATGGGGATAACAATCAAACCGCGCATGGGAATCAATGATTCCTACCTCATCGAGCAGGGCAACTGCGGTTCTCTTGGCTTCAACTCGTGTTTGTATCTGACTTCTATCCGGATGATAAATCAATGGCTCAATAAGTTGTTCACCAATCGTTAGAAAGGGATTTAGTGACGTCATCGGATCTTGAAAAATAACGGCTATATCATTGCAACGATGTTGTCTCATCTCAGAAGCAGAGCAGGCTAGTAGATCTTTTCCATCAAATAGGGCCGTACCACCTTCTATTCTGGCGGGGGGCTTTGGTAGAAGATCAAGCAGGCTGTAGCAGGTAACAGACTTACCTGACCCTGATTCTCCTACAATAGCCAGTGTTTCACCTCTATCGACTGAGAATGAAACATCGTCAACGGCTTTAACGACACCATTACGTGTGTGGAAATATACCTTTAAACCATTTACCTCGAGAATTGCCATTATATAAGTCCTGTTCTAATCCTTAGAGGTTCTAGGGTCAAGAGCATCGCGTAGACCATCACCTAGAAAATTGAGTGCAAACAGCGTTAACGACAGCGCTATACCAGGAAAAATAAGGAGCCAAGGAAATTCTTCCATGGTTTCGACCCCATAGTTAATCAGCAAGCCCCATGAGCTTTCCGGTGGTTGAATGCCTAGGCCTAAAAAGCTCAAAAAGGCTTCTAGCAGCATAACGCTCGGAATTGTCAGTGTGGTGTAGACAATCACGGGGCCAAGAGTATTGGGAATAATGTGGCGACGGATTATGGTCCATTGGGACAATCCTAGCGAATTTGCAGCTTCGACAAACTCCTGATTTCTTAGTGCCATAACTTGGCTACGCACAATCCTGGCCATTGTCAGCCATTCAACAGCTCCAATGGCAAGGAACAATAGGAGAATATTACGTCCAAACACCACCATTAACAGTATTATGAAAATCATAAAGGGTAGGGCGTAAAGTACATCGACAATTCGCATCATGATAGCGTCTAAACGCCCGCCAAAAAAACCTGCAATAGCACCCCAAAGAATGCCAATTACAAGAGCAACCGCGGTCGCAATGAAGCCAACCATCAATGATACTCGACCGCCGTACATGATTCGGGTGAGCATATCTCGTCCAAAAATATCGGTACCAAGCCAGTGCTGTAAAGACGGAGCAGTTGCTCCCATATTAAGATTCTGAGTTTCATAGCCATAGGGGGCTATCAGCGGTGTCAAAAGGGAGGTTGCGATCAGCATTATTAGAACCGCCAGTCCAAACAGTGCTAAACGATTTTTGCTGAGTTTGATCCAGGCATCTTTCCAAAGAGAAGTGCCATGATCTTCGATTGCATCAGCCATCAGTTCGTCCCCCTAATTTCCTGCCTGAGCTTGGGGTTCAACCAAATCGCCAGCATGTCTGATAACAGATTAAATAGTATAATAAGGGTCGATAGAAAGATGGTCATACCGAGTATTAACGTGTAGTCGCGGTTAAAAGCGGCCTGTACATAAAACCGGCCCAAACCAGGAATCTGAAATATAGTTTCTACAACAAATGAGCCAGCTAAAAGCCCGGCAAAAGCGGGACCTAAAAATGCAACAACAGGTATTAGTCCACCTCGTAGGGCGTGCTTTATAATAATTAAACGCTCACTCAAACCTTTTGCTCGGGCTGTTCTAATATAGTCTTGGGACAGCACTTCAAGCATTCCCCCTCTTGATAGTCGCGCAATATAAGCTGCATATCCAGTGCCCAACGTAATCGCGGGTAGAATTTTATCTCCGGGAATGTCGCCCCATCCGGATACTGGCAGCCAATCTAGATGGATACCAAAAATAAGAACTAACAGGGGGCCCAGCAGGAACGATGGCATGCATATGCCAATCATTGCTCCGGTCATCGGCAAATAGTCCTGCATAGTGTTAGGCCGCATTGCCGCGCCAACGCCTGCTGTTATCCCTACGCTCAAAGCAACTAGCATTGCATAAAAAGCGAGCTCCGCCGTGATCGGTAAACCCGCCGCGATAAGCTCATTAACCGTTCTTCCTGAGTACTTAAAAGAAGGTCCAAAGTCACCTTGAAGTACGTCCCCAAGATAGTTGAGATATTGCTGCCACACTGGTTGATTTAGATTGTATTGTTCTTCGAGCGCTTTGATGACTTCCGGTGGCACAGCTTTATCAGCCGAAAATGGACCGCCAGGTGCAGAATGTACCAGAAAGAAGGTGACTGTAATGACCATCAATAGCACAGGGATTGCTTGTAGCAGTCGGCTGATAGCAAATCGATACATTTTTAAATCCTTTTTATAATTATTCTTTATCTGGTTGCAAGTAGATATCTTTATAGGAGGCTGCATTCATAATGTTGGCATCAAAGTTTTTAACGGATGAGTCAACAAGCTGAACGCTGGTGTAGGTATATATCGGTATAATGGGCATCTCATTTAAAAGCATTGTCTCTGCCTGCTGAAACACCTCGAGCCGTTCTTTGTGTGATGACATAGAAGGTGCTACGTCAAGAATGAGACGATCATATTCTTCGTTGCACCAACCAGTGCGGTTGTTACCTCCACCGCATAAAAACAAATCAAGAAAGTTGTTCGGATCGACATAATCGCCGATCCATCCAGCCCGTGAAATTTCATACTCTCCGGCACTTTCGCTGTCTAAGTAAACCTTCCACTCTTGATTGAGCAGTCGGATGTCAATGTTCAGGTTCTTTTTCCACATCTCTTGCAGCGCAACCGCAACTTTTCGGTGGCCTTCGTTAGTGTTATACAGAATTTCAGTAGCGGGAAACCCTTTACCATCGGGATAGCCCGCTTCTGCGAGTAGACGCCTTGCTCCCTCCGGGTCAAATTTAAGATCACTTTTAGGATAATACCCCATGGTGCCTGGAGGTGTCATAGCGTAAGCAGGAATCTGCCCGCCCTTAGTTATGTTGTCAACGAGCCTTTGCCTGTCAACAGTCATTGCCAATGCGCGCCTTACCCGCGGATCTTGGAACTGCGGTTTTCTGACATTTAGACGGTAGTAATAAGTGCCAAGATAAGGCGCTATTTTAAGCTCAGGGTCGTTTGCTTCGCGATAAACACTAATTTTATCTGCGGGAAGACTGCTGGTCACGTGCAGCTGACCGGCTCTAAACATACGCTCCTCTGTTACGATGTTTTCGATGGGAATGAAAACGATTTCTTTGAGTGACACATTGTCCGCATCCCAATAATAAGGATTACTTTGCACCACAATGCGTCGATTGATTTTCCAATCAACAAGTTGAAAAGGGCCATTGCCCACTAAATTACCTTCATAAGTCCAACGTGTCCCGCGCTGGTCTGCCGTTCCAAATTTTTCTATAGTCGCTTGGTGCACTGGAAATAAACTGTAATGATCTAACAGTTGCAGGAAATAGGGCGTTGGGTAGTTCAGTGTGACTTGCAGTGTTCGGTCATCTAATGCTTTTACACCAACTTCATTAAAGTCAGAAATCTCACCTTCATAATACTGCTGTGCATTTTTAATAGGGAAAAGCATATAGGCATAGAGATTCCCCAGTGCGGGCTGAAGTGCTCTCCACCAAGACCAAACATAATCCTGTGCTACGTGCGGATCACCATTAGACCACCGTGCATTATCACGTAATGTAAATGTGTAGACTGTTCCATTTTCGGTAATATCCCAGGATTCCGCTACGCCTGGCATCGGCTCTAACGTTTTTCGATTTTTTAGGACTAACCCTTCCATTACAGCTGAAATTATATGATGCTCGGGGACACCAGTTGCGATTTGAGGATCTAAGCTTTGCGGCTCAGTACCGTTTCCCCAGTAAAGTGTTCCAGTTTTATTTCCCGAAGAGACATTGCTTTCATTGTTACCGCAGCCAGTCAGGCTAAAGAAAATAATTAATAGAAGGAGCGTCTTAATATTCGAACTTAAGGTTATAGATTGGGGTAGGGTGGAGTAGTTATCTGAACAAAAAATCATCGACAAACCCTTTAATAAATAAGCATAATTCCGTGTAAGGAACGCAGTGTAGTCAAGGCGGAGTCAGATGTGAAGTGGAATAAATTTGTTTTTTTTGATGCTCCTACCTACGTTTGACATTGCAGTTTGCAAAATATAAATTTAACGCTATAAACGGTTGCACTTGGCCGGGAAACCTCGGATAATTCCGCGCTAGCTTTAAGGGTGGCCCTCTTTGGTCCCCTCGCAACAGCCAACTGTGAACTCCGCCAGGCCCGGAAGGGAGCAACGGTAGCGGTGCCGCTGTGTGCCGAGGTGTGGCTATTGAGGGTCGCCACCATTAGTTCTTCCTGCTCAGCGTTTATCTGCCTATAATACGACTTTGTTTAGATATAGAAACTGTTATGAGCTATCAAGTCCTTGCCCGTAAGTGGCGCCCTAAATCATTTTCAGAGACAGCTGGCCAAGAGCACGTATTGCAGGCATTAATTAACGCCTTGGACAATGATCGCCTTCACCATGCCTATCTTTTCACGGGAACTCGGGGCGTCGGTAAAACTACTATCGCTCGCATTCTTTCTAAATGCCTTAACTGTGAGAAAGGAGTGTCTTCGGTTCCTTGTGGCGAATGTAGCAGTTGCAACGAGATTGATGAGGGTCGATTTATAGATTTAATTGAAGTGGATGCAGCGTCACGCACAGGGGTTGATGACATGCGCGACCTTCTAGATAACGTTCAATATTTACCCTCTCGTGGACGCTATAAAATCTACCTAATTGACGAAGTGCACATGCTGTCGAAGTCTAGCTTTGCGGCTCTGTTAAAAACACTTGAAGAGCCACCGCCTCACGTTAAATTCTTATTTGCGACTACAGACCCGCAAAAACTGCCGATCACGGTTCTGTCTCGCTGTTTACAGTTCAATTTAAAAAATCTTAGCCCTGCGCGTATCGCAGAACACCTCCAATTTGTTTTAGGTGAAGAGAAAGTGCCCTTTGATGAAGGTGGTGTGTGGGCTATAGGCCGGGCGGCTGATGGCAGCATGCGCGATGCCTTAAGTTTAACAGATCAAGCCATAGGCCATGGCGGGGGTCACATTAATGAGGTTGATGTCAGCGCCATGCTTGGTACTATTGAGCGTCGTTTCGTCGTCGATATATGTCAAGCCCTAGCGAGTCAAAGTGGTGCTACCCTACTGTCCTCAATCGCAAAAATGGCAGAGCAATCACCAGATTATGGGGCTGCCATGGGTGACATTCTGTCGGTCTGGCATCAGGTTGCTATATTGCAAACGGTTCCGGAAGCACTTGATAAAGGGCTTAGTCACTTTGCTGAGTTAGCCAGTTTGGCCGAAACGGTCTCTCGTGAAGACGTACAGTTGTTTTATCAGATATGCCTATTGGGCCGAAAAGACCTAAATTTGGCACCAGACCAACGGTCTGGTTTTGAAATGGCAATGTTGCGCGCGCTTGCCTTCAGGCCCGCCAGTAATGGACGGTCGACAGCCGTTAGTCCTGTAATCCCGGAGGTTGCCCCCCCTGTAAAAAAGTTTGATGCCGCTGAAGTACCGGTGGCCTCCAATCAGCCAGCGCAGCCTCTAACCACCAGCATTACTGATGAAGTGTCAAAGATTGGACTGCAGGACATTCAAGATACTCCCGAACTGTCGATTATGGCTGAGTCTGAGCCTGAGGCTGTTGAGGAGGATAATATTCCGTCCCTGGCAACAAGAGTAGCCTCCGATTTGGCCGATAATATTGCACTTGATGAGTTTACTCCAGAGAACTGGGTCGATGTTCGTCGACAGTTAACCATAGGCGCATCATTAGGGGAGGTGGCTAGCCACTGCCTATACCTGTCACGACAAAATAATGAACTGACTTTCATGATCGACGATCAAGAAAATAGTCTTTATGACAGCGGACACCAATTGAGTTTGGCCGACGCACTAACCATGTATTTCGGTCAGGAAATCAAGGTGTTTATAAATTCTGGCTTGACTGAGGCTGAGACCCCCCGCGCTGTTGACCGGAGAGAGACTGCAGAGCGTCACGCGGAGGCCGTAGACATGCTAAATCAAGATCCTTCCGTACAGCGATTTAAACAACTTTTTGATGGGGTTCTTGATGAGCGCTCTGTCCAACCTATAGATTGAGGGCATTATGGATATCAATAATTTAATGAAGCAGGCTCAAGAGATGCAAGAGAAGATGGCCGAACTTCAAGCTCAGGCCGCTAAGGCCGAGGTTACCGGTGAGTCCGGTGCCGGCATGGTTCAAGTGATAATGACAGGCAGGCACGATGTTCGTAAGGTCACTGTTGATCAATCTTTGATGACTGAGGATAAAGAGTTACTTGAAGATCTTCTTGCTGCGGCAGTTAATGATGCTGTTCGAAAAGTAGAGTCGAAAAGCAAGGAAGCGATGGGCTCAATAGCGGGTGGAATGGGCCTTCCACCAGGTTTCAAAATGCCCTTCTAGATTTCTTAATAAGTGTGAGGATATTTTGTGTACGGACATTTAATTGATCAACTGATTGATGCATTGCGCTGTTTGCCCGGTGTTGGCGCTAAATCGGCCCAAAGAATGGCTCTTCAGTTGCTTGAGCGTGACAAAGCCGGTGCGTCGCGTTTGTCTGAGATAATTGCCGAAGCCGTCGAGAAGGTGGGTCGTTGTCAAGAGTGCCGCACCTTAACAGAGCATAGCCTTTGTGGTATCTGTAGTAACAGCGGCAGGGTTTCTAACCAGATTTGTGTGGTCGAGAATCCAGCTGACCTGTACGCCATTGAGAGCGCTGGGGGTTATCGGGGAAAATATTTTGTTCTCTTGGGCCATTTGTCGCCGATTGATGGTGTCGGTCCAGAAAAGCTTGGGATTGATGACCTTATCGGCCGCCTTAAGAACCAAGATGTTAGTGAGCTGATTCTGGCAACTAACTTAACCGTCGAAGGTGAGGCAACAGCGCATTTTATCGCTGATAAAGCCAAATCGCTCGGTGTGACTGTTTCACGTATAGCCTATGGGGTCCCCATGGGCGGTGAACTTGAATATGTTGATGGTGGTACATTGAACATGGCTTTACAAAGTCGGAAAACACTTTAGATGAGCATTTGGGTCGATAATGATGAAAAGCTCAATCATATGCTTAGCGCTTTGTCAGACAAGCACTTACTGGCGGTAGACACCGAATTTATTCGTACCAGTACCTTTTATCCTAAAATCGCTTTGATTCAGATATCCGATGGAACACAGTGCTTTTTAGTAGATGTGTTGGCTTTTCGTGAGTTCGAGGGCCTTAAGCAGCTGATGGAAGACCCGAGTAGAACTTTAATATTCCATGCCTGCGCTGAAGACCTAGAGGTGTTAGAGCACGGTTTAAATATCATTCCGGATAATATTTTTGACACACAAATCGCTGCTGGAATAGCTAATGTCGGTTATTCTATGGGCTATGCGCGGTTAGTCCATCGTTTATTTGAGGTCGAGTTGGACAAGCAGGAAACCCGTTCAGACTGGTTGGCGAGGCCCCTTACTGACCGGCAAATTGAATATGCTGCTGATGATGTTGCTTACCTCCATTCTATGTATGGGATTCTGACGACGATGCTGTCGGAGCAGGAGCGACAAGCTTGGTTTGAAGAGGAGAGTTTGGCAGTCTACACTTTGGTTTCGGACCGGAAAAATACTCAAGATTACCACCGGAAGGTCAAAGGCGCTTGGAAGCTGGGTAACGAGTCACTGACGGCCTTAAAGAGGCTCTGTGACTGGCGCGAGGTTACTGCTCGATCTTTGGATAAACCTCGGTCCCACGTTGTGAAAGACAACTCGCTACTCGAAATCGCTAGACGTATGCCTGTTGTGCTAACCGAGATGCAAGGTATTGATGATCTTTATGGGGGAACTATAAAGAGGCACGGAAATGCATTGCTTAAAGAGGTCTCGATAGCTCGTCACGATCAACCTTTGCAGAGACTTCCTGAGCCTCTATCTAAGTCAGTCAGCGCAGTGATGAAAGCGATGCGCGTCGGCCTTAACGCCTTGGCTGAAGGGATTGAGTTGCCACAAGAGTTTCTGTCGAACAAAAAGGAGCTCGAATCTATCGTGCGAAGTGCCAGTGAGGGATCCTGTGTATGGCCTGATCGTTTGAATGCTGGTTGGCGTGAGGGCTTGGTTAAATCGGTGCTTCAAGAGGTTTTAATAGAAGCGAAATTACAATGAACACTCAACAGATAAGATTAGTTTGCGATATCTATAAGGGTAACAAAAAGGAGGGCATGTATCTTTATGTCGATAAAAAAGAGGGCTTGAGCAGAATCCCAGATGTCCTGTTAACGAGTTTGGGGCAGCCTAGCTTAGTCACCACGCTGATGATCACGCCGTCCAAGAAGTTGGCTCGAGCCAATGCAAGGCAGGTGCTAGATGATATAGGCCGCCAGGGCTTTTATCTGCAAATGCCACCAACCTTATATCCTCTAGATCCTGCTTTGGCAGAGAACTCCAAGCTCCCTTGGAGTCAATAAATGGATAAATTTTGGCAAACGAAGAGCCTTAAAGAGATGGATTCTAAAGAGTGGGAAGCGCTCTGTGATGGCTGTGCCAAATGCTGCCTTGTCAAGCTCGAGGATCATGATAGCGGTGAAATATTTCATACCAATGTGACCTGTGAGTTATTAGATATAGAGACCTGTAAGTGCAGCAATTACGAGGGTAGACACTCGGTCGTGAACGACTGCATTAATCTTAATCAAGACAATATACATACCCTAGGTTGGTTGCCGAAGAGTTGCTCTTACCGATTAATAGCGGACGGTAAGGGTCTCCCTGATTGGCATTATTTGGTCAGTGGAAGCTCGCAGACGGTGCATTCTTACGGGGCTTCCTTACAAGGTTGGGTGGTATCAGAGCTGGATGTAAGCGATGATGATATTGAAGATCACATTATTAGATGGGTTGACTAACTATGTACAACGCTGAAAATTATTTATGGGGCTGGATAGCTTATACGTCAAGTGTGATGTGCCTTCTATGGGTCGCATGGTATCTGTTGCGAAACATTCGTTTTACTACTTTCCGACAGCTCTTATTGTTGGTGGCGGCAACTTTCTTTTTGACTCCCGTTACCGCCTACACTGATAACCCTTATTTGGCACCGGCCTTTTTTGTAAGTCTCTATGAGGGGCTTATCGCTAATGGAGATGTCGGTTTTCAGCGTGGTGCAGCACCAATTTTAGCTTTTACGGTTTTTGGGCTCATCGGATATGGTTTGATTCGTCTACTACTTTGGCGTTATAAACCAGCATCTAAGGACGAGACTAAGGAGCCTTGATCTATAACCGGCTTCGCTCAGCCGTCCAATAAGCTATCGCGCATGTGCAGCTAATTACGCCTGCAATGCTTAGGAGCACCGACGGTCCAATAACAAACTTAGTAGGAATGCCAGCAATAAGGTCGTTAAACGGGAAAAAACTATAGGCTAAGGCGCAGCCAATTAGGGCGCCAAGCATCTCAATGGTGACTTCCTTCCAAAAAGGTACAGGCTCTTGCAGTTTAATAACTGTAAGCACACGACTACCAAAGCGACGATTACTAAAATAAGGCTCGCTGTTACGTGCCTGATTAAATAAGTTTTCGATATCTGTAGATTGTTTCATAATTTGTCCTCTGGATTCCAACTTGAAAGCAGACTTCTTAATGTTTTTTTGCCTCTATTTATCAGTGTCTTGACAGTCCCTAAAGGAATTCCCATTATAGTTGATATTTCAGAGTGTGTTAGTTCTCGATGTAAATGTAAATGAACGGCCATTCGTTGTTTTGTTGGTAAAGCCTTCATGGAATCGGCCAAGTCTCGGTGAAGATCTAGCTCTGAGGTCGTTGACAAGGCTATCTGCTGTGAATGACTTTTTAAAATCTCTTCACTCGCACTTACTTCTCGATTGCGAGCCAATCTAAAATGACTCACCATTTGATTATAGGCAATTCGATAAATCCAACTACTAAATTTAGCTGTGCCTTGGTAGTTTTTTAGGGATTTAAAGGCTTGAATAAATGTTTCTTGAGCCAAATCATCTGCCAGCGCCTCATTCCATCCGGTCATCTGGCGCAGAGAGTAGCGCAAATCTGACTGATGCCTCTCGACAAGGATGCCGAAAGAGTCATGACAGTCAGCTGTCACGACTCTCTCGATGAGTGCCTGATCCGAGGCTAATAGCATGGGTATTATTGGTTATCCGCTACTTTCTCGGCTTGATCACCTAAACGCCATATCGCTACTCTCGCCACACCGACAAAAAGTGGTATTAAGGCTACAGAGGCTACACCCCAATCTTCCAGTATTCCCAAGAATAAAAACAGACCTGTTCCGATTCCCATCAACATAATGCCTCTCTCAAGGTTGCCAGAGAGGCTGTCTGATGCGCCACTGGGTGCAAGTATTTCGATCGGTACCTCTTTGCCCGCATCAATAAATTTCCCGATTAAAATGTCACGTTGTCGTCTCTTTCGATGCCTGTAATACAGTATTAGGGCAATGATTATAAACGGCAGACCAAAAGTAGAGAGAATAGCTATTACAGCGACAAGGACTTTACCTGCACCAAAATCTGCTTCTATGTCAATTTCGACCCCATCTTTGATTTTCTCTAGCGCCTCAATTATTTCTTCTTTCTCTGACGCGTTAAGTTGGTCCCACTCAGTGTCGACGAGTTTGCTCAAGATTCCACCCAGGGCAGATATCTCTGCCTCGTCGGCTGACATTGAGATAAACACATGATCATCCGATATCGAAGGCGCAGAAGTTGCCTCATGGACCAGGTCCTCGGAATCTAGTATTAGCTTTATTTTGTGTCCATTGATATCTAGAGAGTCCGTTCTGGTATCCGCCGTTTCGTCGGCATAGACTGGTGATGTCAATACAGCTGAGATTATTCCGATGGGAAGCAGGTATAGTGCTAGTACCACGATAAGGGGTTTTAATAGGCGTATTTTCATTAGTTACTCCGTGTCTGTTGTTAAGAGCTTAGGTGTTAGTAGGGTGCTCTCTCTCTTGTGTTAAGGGCCTATCTATGAGTACTGTTGGGTCATAGTTAATGCCATTTTTCCCTTATATGACGATTCGTTTAGTAAATATAGATTCAAAACAGTTTATAGAATAGATTAAAATGTCTCGCTTACAACTAAATAACATTGAATGTGGATTAAATGCTATGAAATTTACTGGTACTGAGAACTATGTAGCCACCGAAGAACTTCAGATGGCTGTGAATGCGGCGGTAACACTGCAGCGTCCACTGCTTATTAAAGGTGAACCCGGGACAGGAAAGACCTTACTTGCTGAAGAAGTAGCAAAGGCTCTAGGCAAGCCTCTATTGGCTTGGCACATTAAATCCACGACCAAGGCGCAGCAGGGACTGTATGAGTATGATGCGGTTTCTCGATTGAGAGATTCTCAGCTAGGTAGCGATAAAGTTCAAGATATCGGCAACTACATCGATAAAGGCAAACTGTGGCAAGCCTTTACCGCTGATGAGCAAGTTGTGTTGCTTATCGATGAGATCGATAAGGCAGACATTGAATTTCCTAATGATTTACTTCTCGAACTTGATCGTATGGAATTCCATGTCTATGAGACTGGCGAGACTATCAAGGCTATCCAGCGACCGATTGTGATTATCACCAGTAATAATGAAAAAGAGTTGCCGGATGCGTTTTTGCGCCGTTGTTTCTTTCACTTCATCAACTTTCCTGATCGCATGACCATGCAGCGAATTGTTGACGTGCATTTTCCAAAAATCAAAAAGCAATTGGTCGATGATGCCATGGATATTTTCTTTGACGTCAGAAAGATTCCTGGCTTAAAGAAAAAGCCATCCACCTCGGAGCTAGTGGATTGGTTGAAGCTCATCATGTCGGACGACATTCCGGAAGATATACTGACTAATCGAGATCCAACCAAAGCGATTCCGCCATTGTATGGCGCGTTATTGAAAAACGAGCAAGATGTGCATTTATTGGAACGACTCGCGTTTATGACCCGCCGTGAAGCTCGATAAATTTTAATATAAGAGCTTAACCTATGCTGATTAATTTTTTTAATACGCTTAAAAAAGCACGTGTTCCAGTCTCTATTAAGGAGCTACTTGACCTTTTGGCCGCCATGGAGCAAAACCTCGCGTTTGGTTCTGTAGATGATTTCTATCTGTTGGCGCGAACATGTATGGTCAAAGATGAGAAGTACTACGATCGTTTTGACCGAGCTTTTGGCGCCTATTTTAAAAACTTAGAGAATATTGACGGTATTGTTGAAGCATTATTACCTGAAGATTGGTTGCGTAAAGAGTTTGACAAATACTTTACTGATGAAGAAAAAGCCAAGGTAGAGAGCCTTGGCGGCCTTGAAAAGCTCATTGAAGAATTTAAAAAACGCCTCGAAGAACAGAAAGAAAGGCATGAGGGCGGTAACAAATGGGTAGGCACTAACGGAACATCACCCTTTGGTCACGGCGGCTACAACCCTGAAGGTATTCGTATTGGCGGCCCGGGCGGGAAGGGCACTGCTGTAAAAGTATGGGATGAGCGACAATACCAAGATTTAGATGATTCTGTCCAAATCGGCACGCGAAACATAAAGGTTGCACTACGTCGGTTGCGAAAATTTGCGCGGGAGGGTGCGGCTGATCAGTTAGACTTAGATGATACCATACGTAGCACAGCTCGAAATGCCGGTTACCTTGATATCAAAATGGTGCCTGAACGACATAATGCAGTAAAGGTGCTGATATTTTTTGATGTCGGTGGTTCTATGGACCCCTACGTGAAGCTATGTGAAGAGCTATTTTCGGCGGCTAAGACGGAGTTTAAGCATCTTGAGTACTTTTACTTTCATAATTGTTTGTATGATTATGTTTGGAAAGACAATCACCGTCGTCGAGAGGAACAAATCTCGACATTTGACCTGATACATAAGTACTCCTCCGACTACAAGGTGATATTTGTAGGCGACGCTTCTATGGCGCCCTATGAGGTGACAAGCCCTGGAGGTAGTGTGGAGTATAATAATGATGAGTCGGGCGCTATTTGGATGCAGCGCATGGCTAAGAAGTATGACAAGATGGTCTGGTTAAACCCTGTGCAAGAAAAATATTGGGATTACACGCCATCTATAATGATGCTGAAAGAATTAACAGAGGATAAAATGTTCCCTTTGACACTCGGCGGTCTGGAAAAGGGCATGGCGCTTTTGTCACGCTAACAACAGCTATGCTTCGCTGTTGTTTTACGTACGATCAAATTACTGTGAGCAAAAATGTTAATTAAGTCAGCTGTCACTCAGGCTCAGAAGAAAGTAGGTCTATCTACTGCGCAGCCAGCTCTGCCGGCGCGGTCAATGTTACAGGTGTGGACTGAGGCTGTATCCGATTCAACCTCTAAGCCTGCGTTCACCTGTTTGGGGCAAACCCTTAGCTATGGTGAAATAGATCAGCTGTCGCGAAGAGTAGCCAGTTACCTGCAGAAACGCCTCAAGTTACAGGCCGGTGATCGAATCGCCATCCAACTTCCAAATCTGATTCAATATCCAGTCGTTGCAATAGCTGCAATGAAACTGGGTTTGGTGATTGTTAATACTAATCCGATGTATTCAGTGAGGGAATTGGTCCATCAGTTTAATGATGCTGGCGTAAGGGCGGTGATTGTTCTGGATCAGTTTTATGACGTCCTTGCTGAGGCTGCGCCTCAAACCAGCGTTGAACACATTATCGTTACTCGCCCCCTAGATCTAATGTCGCCCTCAAAACAAAAGTTGCTGGGAGGGCTAATGATGTTAATGGGTAAGAGGCCAAAAATTAAAGGCCAAGACATCATTGATTTTAAGGATTTATTAGCCGGTGGCACCAGCTATGGTAATCACAGGGCCTCCGTGGATGATATTTGCGCTCTGCAATACACCGGTGGGACTACTGGCCCATCTAAAGGGGTTATGCTGACGCAGTCCTGTTTGACTGCCAATGTCGCTCAGGCATTGGATGTCATATCAGTTGCACCTGAGTCGGCAAGATATAGCGTCACAGCGCTACCGCTCCCGCTTTACCACATATATGCGTTCTCACTCTGTGTTGGTGTATTGCCAGCACTTCGGGGTCACTCGGTATTGATTCCTGACCCTCGCAACATCCCGTTATTGATCAAGGCGATCAAGAGATCGAAAATTCAGATTTTTTGTGGTTTGAATTCCTTGTTTGTTGCGCTGTTAGAAAATAAAGATTTTCGTCGACTTGATTTTGATCAGCTCAAGATGACGCTGTCCGGCGGAATGCCACTTATGAAATCAGTAGCAGATCGATGGCAAAAAGTCACTGGGTGTATTGTGAGTGAAGGTTATGGGATGACTGAGTCCTCACCTATAATTTCAATGAATCCACCTGGCTTTGAACGGATTGGCACCGCGGGGATACCCATTCCTGGGACAGAGATCAAGGTCATTGATGAGGCGGGCAATGAGCAGCCCGTTGACGGCGTTGGCGAGTTATGTATCCGTGGCGCCCAGGTCATGGCCGGCTACTGGAACCAGCCTGAGCAAACAGCCCAGACTGTTGTTGAAGGTTGGTTACATACGGGTGACATTGTGACAGTGGACAATGAGGGTTACATTACAATCGTTGACCGGCTCAAAGATATGATTATTGTGTCGGGCTTTAATGTTTATCCCAATGAACTTGAGCAGGTGCTCACTACGCATCAAGATGTATCCCAATGCGCCGCTGTGGGCGTTCCCGATGACAAGGCAGGTGAGGTCGTTAAAATGTTTATTGTCAGATCTAATTCTTCACTGACTGAGTCTCAGGTCATCGAGTTTTGCAAGAAAAATATGGCGGGTTACAAAGTTCCCAAAGTCATAGAATTTCGCGACTCATTACCGATGACCAATGTAGGCAAGGTTCTGCGCAAGGACCTCAAAGGGCTCTAAACTAGCAAGCTTTATTTGAAAAAAACCGGGCCTAAAAGCCCGGTTTTTTTGTACCACTGTTGATGTGATATTAAGTGTTAGAGCGCGTAAAGAACCCCAAGTAACCCTACAGTAGTCAGCACGATGGTATAGGGTAGAGCCATAATAACCATCCGCATATAGGATAGTCTTATCAATGGTGCCAAGGCAGACGTTAGTAAAAACAAGAAAGCCGCCTGTCCATTTGGCGTTGCTATACTAGGTAGATTAGTGCCGGTATTTATAGCTACAACGAGTTTGTCAAAATGATCTCGAGTTATATCACCTGCATCAAACACGGCCCTAACCTCATTAATATAAACCGTAGCAACAAATACATTGTCACTGATAGCGGATAGCAATCCGTTTGCAAGGAAAAATACGGCCGGCTGAATGGCTGGATCTTGGGCTAAGACCCAAGTGATAACGGGCGAAAATAGATGCTGTTCATGAATCACTGCAACGATAGCGAAAAATACGACTAAGAGCGCAGTAAAGGGCAGCGCCTCTTCAAATGCGCTCCCTATACGATGCTCTTCAGTAATACCGTTAAATGACGTTAAAAGGATGATGACCATAAGGCCGATCAAGCCTACGGCTGCCCAGTGAAAGGCAAGACCCAGAACCAGAATAACCGCAACAATGACTTGAACGATGAGAGCCGCCTTATCATATTGGGTCCGCTTAGCAGTGTCATTATCACTTGATTGCTGGAGCACCTCACGAACCTCATCGGGTAGCTCGGCTCCATAACCGAATACCTTGAACTTTTCTAACAGGACACAGCATATCAATCCGCAAAATAGTACTGGCATAGTGACGGGTGCCATACGCATGAAGAATTCAATAAACTCCCAGCCCGCTCTTTCTGCGATTAACAAATTTTGTGGTTCGCCCACCGTAGTGCAAACACCACCTAAAGCAGTACCAACAGCCCCATGCATGATCAGGCTTCGCAAAAAAGCTCTAAAATCCTCTAGATTACTCCGATGATTATCCTGCAGCCTTTCGTCATCACTATGATCGTGATCCTCATCAACAATCTTTCTGCCTGAGGCGACCTTGTGGTAAACGGAGTAGAACCCAACGGCTATGGTGATTAAGACGGCAGTAACTGTTAAAGCATCTAAAAAGGCCGATAAAAAAGCCCCTGAAAAGCAAAACATGAATGAAAGGGTTGTTTTTGATTTCACGTTAAGTAAAAGTTTAGTGAAAACAAACAACAGCATATCTCTCATAAAATAAATGCCAGCAACCATAAACATCAGCAGCAAAATGACTTGCAGGTTGGCCGCGACCTCTTGGTAGACCGCTTCTGGGCTCGCCATTCCGAGAATAATAGCTTCAATGGCTAATAGGCCGCCAGGTTGAAGTGGGTAGCATTTTAAAGCCATCGCTAGGGTAAAGATAAATTCAGCTATTAGTGCCCAGCCTGTGATAAAGGGACCAAAGATATAAAGCATAATGGGATTTAAAATCAGAAACGCAATGATCGCGGCTTCATACCAACCGGGGGAGTTACCTAAAAAGTTCTTTTTAAAAGCCTGGGAGAGCGTCGGTGTCATCTATGAATTCCTTTTTTATGTTGCATGTAAAGTAAATTTATATGGGGCAGCGGTGTAGCCAATTTACCAGTCAGTACAGTAAAACATCCTAGCCAACCATGCTAGACTTACATCACTTTTTAGTAGCGGCAAACCTTATCTTTACTCCTCTGTTTTTGCAAGGGCTGGAGGTTAAATTCGAATCATATTTAGAGGCTTAATTCTTGTGCTTGCACCTTTACAGCTAAACGGTTTTTATGCTGGTTCAAAACCAATCGGGAGCAGTAATAAGTGGATTGTGGCAGTGATCGACGGCGACTTATTGATAGCATCGGACAACTCTGCTGGGGTGGGGTCTATAGCTATTGATATCGATCAGGCCGAGTCGCTCAAATTTTTTCGTGAACGCAGTATTTGTATTGGACAATGGCAGGACCGCGACTGTGAAGTATGGGAGTTGATCCCAGAGGCTGCAGCAATAGATGGTTTTACCCGAGTTGAATTAAGATCTGTACTCGCTAGATCGCAAGACGCAGAGTTCTCGCTTATTTGTCGGGCTTTGCAGCTTTTGGATTGGCAAGTTAAGCATAAGTATTGTGGGTCTTGTGGACAGCCTAACGTTGTTTCAGAGACAGAGCATGCACTCCAATGTCATTCATGTGATATTCAGCAGTATCCGAGAATCTCACCTTGTGTCATTGTGGCGGTTATCAAGGATGATAAATGCCTATTTGCTCGGCATCCCAACTGGCCTGAGAATAGGTTTAGTACGCTCGCTGGATTTATTGAGGCCGGCGAGAGTGCTGAGCAGGCACTTCATCGCGAGGTGTTCGAAGAAGTCGGTATCGAGATTGAGAATATTCGATATGTTGGCAGCCAGGCATGGCCGTATCCAGGTCAATTAATGCTGGGCTATATGGCTGAGGCAAAGACGGACGTAATCAAAATCGATGGTGTAGAGATAGCGGAGGCAAACTGGCATAGGTATGACCAGCTACCCGATGTTATTGCCCCCCCGACTATCATGGCAGGACGCTTGATCGAGCAGTTTGTCATGGAATCGAAAGCTAAGTACGGCTGATAACGGCGCTATTGCTTGCATTGTATAAGAGCGTTTAATATAAAGAACTATTTACAATTTGGAGTCTGGTTTGGAATTTTTATATGAATATGGGTTGTTTTTTGCCAAAGTCGCGACGATGTTAGTGGCCTTTATTGTGATTGTTAGTGTGATTGTCAGTGCTAGTCAGAAAAATAAGGTCGGCCCAGGGAAAGGCCACCTTGAGATCACTCCGCTGAACCCACAGTTTGAGGATCTTAAAGAAACTATGTTGCTGGCTACAACGGATGAGGTGCATCAAAAAGCGCAAGAGAAGAAATTACACAAGGCTAAAAAGAAACAGATTGCTGCAGAAAAAAAGGCCGCTAAGAGCGCGAGTGCATCCCAAGACAGCCCCGAGAAAAAACCAAAAAGTAAAGTCTTCGTGCTTAATTTTAATGGCAATATCAGCGCGGCGGCGGTTGAACACCTGCGCGAAGAAATTACGGCAATTCTGACCCAGGCCAACAGTAATGATGAGGTTCTATTAAAGTTAGAAAGCCCAGGCGGCATGGTGCATAGCTACGGCCTTGCCAGCAGTCAACTAGATAGATTACGCAAGAAAAATATCCCGTTAACGATATGCGTTGACAGAGTGGCCGCCAGCGGGGGTTACATGATGGCTTGCGTGGCTGATAAAATTCTAGCTGCTCCCTTCGCAATTATCGGCTCGATTGGGGTGGTGGCACAGATTCCTAATTTCAATAAGCTATTAAAAAAGCACGATGTGGAATTTGAAGTATTAACCGCCGGTGAGCACAAGCGGACGTTGACAATGTTTGGAGAGAACACAGATAAAGGCCGTGAAAAATTCGTAGAGGAGTTGGATGACACTCACCAGCTATTCAAGGATTATGTCTCAGAGCGCAGACCTCAGGTGGATATTGACAAAATAGCTACGGGTGAAATTTGGTTTGGATCAAGAGCCTTAGCCATGTCGCTTGTTGATGACATCCAAACCAGTGATGAGTACCTGATGTCTCGGGTCGAAGAGGCTGACGTGTTTGAGGTGGCTTATGTCTTCAAGAAAAAGCTGCATGAACGATTAGGTATAGCCGTTGAGGAGAGCGCTGATCGTCTCTTAGTCCGATGGTGGTCTAGATTGACTCAAGGCTCTAATAGACCCCTCTAAGTCCATTTAGTCCCGTCGAAGCTTGTCGTTTATTGCAATTGGGGTCGGGAAGTTTAGAACAACAATATAGCTTGAAATCAAGAAAGTAAGAATTGCAGTTCCTTGGATTAAGTGGGAAGTATGGGAGCCTATCAAGCCTGTGTTAAAGGCGAGGTAGGCGATCATTAGAGAGAACTCACTATTTTGGCCTAGTCTAAATCCTATATCCCAGGCTAAGGCCTCGGTTTCGCTCTGTGACTTTAGTAGCCAGTGGTAAGTCAGGGGCTTGATTGTTAGCATCAGCGCTGCTAGCAGGCCTGCAGCTATCGCTATGGCTGGAATTAATGAAAGGTCAAAGCCGCTTCCCAGCGAAAAGAAAAACAAAATCAAGAAGAAGTCTCTTAGTGGTTTTAGGTTAAGCGCGATATATTGGGAAATGGGGCTTGTTGCGATCGAGATCCCTGCCACAAAAGCGCCGATTTCACGTGACAGGCCTGAATACTCTGCTAGTTCTGCGATACCCAAACACCAGCCTAATGCTAGCAAGAATACATATTCACCAATTCGATCAAACCTTGCAAATAGGGGCTGCAGGACTATTTTTACGGCAACGAAACAACCCCCAACTAAAGCGGGCAGAGCGACAAGGCTTTTACCTAACGGCAGCAGATTCCCATTGCTTAGATCCCCCGATATAAGTAACAGTAATACGAAGATAGCTAGGAAGTCCTGCATCAGCAGCATGCCAACCATTAACTCACCAGAATGTTTGTGATGTAGCGCAGTGGTCGGTAGTAATTTGATACCAATAATCGTGCTTGAGAACATCATGGCAATACCAATAATGATGCTTTCGATGTGAGAGTACCCAAATAGGTGGCCTACCACAAAACCTATGAGCGCAAAGAGAGTTGAACTGATCAGTGTTACATGCGTGACCTCACGTAGTACTCTCAACAGAATCTGAGGCTGCATATCGAGGCCCAACAAAAATAATAAAAATATTATTCCTATACTACCAATTTGCCCTATTAGCTCGACATCTGACACCCAGCCCAACCCATAGGGCCCTATTACAGCGCCCAGCACGATATAGGCAACTAGAAGAGGTTGTCGGCCGAATAGGGCCATCGACGCAACGACGGCTCCGCCAGTGAAGATAAGGAAAAAGATTTGTATAACGTCGTTATGCATAGCGCCCATCGTTTAATCAAAAGCTGTAAGTTTAGAGTGCCTAGTCAGTTAATTTTGACGAGAGCCAATAAGAAACTTAGAGTTCTAAATCTTTTATTAGGCGATTTCCAGCAAGCTCGTTAATGACTAAGATAAACGGTAGTTTAAAGAGCAGATCAGGCAATCACAATACCGGAATCTAGATTGTGACTATTATTCTAGTCCTAGTGAGGGGTATACCTATAATTTTCAAATGAAGTGCCAAGAAAGCAAGACAGGTTGCTGTTTGGTTGGTAAAATGCTGTCCCCAAAAGACTATTAGGCTCTTAACAATGACTGACCATCATATCCCACAGGAAGGTGTTGACTCAAAGGCTGACGCCATCGCGGCGGTTGCAATATTACTTATCGTAGTAACGGCCGTTGTTTATTGGCTTTCCAGATTTTAGGTGTAAGACTCGAGACCTCTGAGCGATGTTGATACAGCAGAAAAATGCAGAAATAGCGGTAGAAAGTCAGCGACGCGTCGTTGAAGAGTACCTCACTAAGGTGCCCTCGGCGAACAGTATCGATAAATCTGATCTAGAGCGCCTCAAGGGCAGAATAAAGTCTGAATTGGCTTCCAAAAATGCAGTGCTTATTGCTCATTATTATACCGACCCGCTAATTCAACAACTCGCAGAGGAGACGGGTGGTACGGTTTCTGACTCCTTAGAGATGGCGCGCTTTGGTGCCAATCACGATGCTCAGACACTGGTTGTGGCTGGCGTTAAATTTATGGGTGAGACTGCAAAGATTTTGACGCCACAAAAGCGAGTGGTGATGCCAACCCTCGAAGCAACTTGCTCGTTAGACGTGGGTTGTCCTGCTGACGAGTTCTCTGCCTTTTGCGATGAGCACCCCGATAGAACGGTGGTGGTATATGCCAACACATCCGCGGCTGTCAAAGCTCGAGCTGACTGGGTTGTAACTTCAAGTATTGCCGTTGAGGTTGTTGATTATCTTGACAGTCTCGGTGAAAAAATCCTCTGGGCGCCAGATAAGTATCTTGGTGGTTATGTTCAGAAAGAGACAGGCGCTGATATGCTGCTATGGGATGGAAGCTGTATCGTCCATGAGGAGTTCAAAGCTAAGGGTATTTTAGATCTTAAGCAAATCTATCCAGATGCTGCGGTGCTAGTCCATCCTGAATCACCAGACTCAGTTGTGAGTATTGCCGACGTTACTGGGTCTACGTCACAGCTTATCGGGGCGGCAACAACGTTGCCTAACAAGCAACTGATTGTGGCTACAGATCAGGGTATTTTTTATAAAATGCAGCAGTCAGTGCCAAATAAGCAACTACTTATAGCCCCTACAGGGGGCAGTGGCGCCTCTTGCCGAAGCTGTGCCAGCTGCCCTTGGATGGGTATGAACAGTTTGCAAAACTTGCTGTCATGCTTGGAACAAGGCAGTAACGAAGTCTTCGTCGATCCCGCTGTTGCAACTCTTGCGATGCAGTCCCTAGATAGAATGATGACATTTAAAGCACATCATTTAGATTAAAGTCGCTTAGCTTTTTCTTCCATTGAAACCACATCCCTAAGGCGTTGACTGACGATGGCTGAGCGTTTGAAGTCAGCAGTTACCAGCTTTGTAGCCAATCCCAGTTGTTCTCTAGCCAGGTCGAACGCACCTACCAATATAAAGTACTCCGCTCGCGCTTCATGAACCCCTGAAATATTGCCTGCCAGTCCGCGCACCTCGGCAAGCCGATACCAAAGCATAGGGTCTTCAGGTCGATTACGGGTCAGAAGCGTTAATACTGTCGCTGATTTTTCATACTGATGGTCTTGCCAAAGAATCTCACTCTCTAGCGCCATGAGGGGATAGTTGTTTGGCGTTAGCGCTAATAGTCCGTTAAGTTTAGAGAGTGCTGTCGCATAATTCTCTTGCGCAAGATCTATTTCGATGTCGGTATATTGATAAGCGATCTGCCGCGGGTGCTCTGCCAGCAGCGCAGCGATCAGTCTCTCAGCCTTGATGAATTCACCGGCGTTCAAGTACGCTAGCGCTAATCCATAGTTCGCAGCATCAGGCCGTAGCGTGTTATTTTTCAGTTCCGTTTGGAATTTTGTGATGCTAATTTTTGTAGAGCTGTCCATCGCCACAATTGCTCGAGCCTGCATCAGGTAATAGTCAGGATGTTCAATATAGTGACGTCTCGATGAACCCATGCTTCGACCTCGGGCATCAGCGATGCGCTTCTCGGTGACAGGGTGGGTTAATAAAAACTCAGGTATGCGAGTTCCTGAATAGCGTGTTTTGGAGAGCAATGTCTCAAACATATCCCCCGCAGCGGCAGGATCTCGCCCTGACCTTTCCATTGTTTGTAGCCCAATCCGATCGGCTTCTTGCTCGTTAGATCTACTGTACCTAAGCTGGCTTTCTGCGGCGTAAGCCTGGCTGGCACTGATTGCAGCCATTCCGGCATCTCCACCCACTGTTGCTGCAACAACGAGCCCGGCTAATAGCCCTGCAAGTGTCACCATTGATGATGATCGTCGTGCTTCGAGTCCCCGCGCGAAATGTCTTTGGCTCAGATGGGCAAGTTCATGAGCCAATACTGACACCATCTGATCCTCATTTTCGGCAAAGGCAAACAACCCCGTATGTATTCCAACCACACCGCCTGGCACGGCAAATGCGTTCATCGTGGGGTTTTTTATGATGACTAGTTCGAGTTCCGGGTTTTCTAGATCACTGAAGACGGCCAAATTGTAAATCAGCTCTTCGAAGTAAAGCTGCATCAAAGGGTCATCGTGCTCTGTAACACGACTACGGAAGACTTTTAGCCAAGTCCGGCCGAGTTGGTACTCTTGTTGTTTAGATACAATTCCAGAGCTACTGTCACCAAGAAGTGGTAATTCAATCTCTTTTGCTAGCGCGAGATTCGTCGGAGCTAAAAAACACCAGTATGTGAGTAGCAGGGTGATTAAAAGTCTTAACATAGCCGGCGCAGGCCCTTTTTTGTCGAATTGGCTGTATAGTTCAAGCATACACGGGGCATTTAAAATTTCTACCCTTGTGGCTTATATAAGTTAAATGTTGGACAGTTGAAACTTCGACTCGTTTCATGTCTTATAATGGTTTACGAGTAAGTAGGTGATTTATACTGGTCTGTATTGAGTGGTTTTTCTTAAGGAACGTCCATGAAGCAAGTGTTAAATAGGTGGTTAGGTCGTTATTTCGGCAACGAAGAAGCTGTCCTTTTGGCTGTGATGTTGGTGGCGTCCCTTGCGCTAATGGCAACGATTGGCGGATTTTTGGGGCCTGTCTTTGCGGCTCTGATTTTATCATTCCTTCTGCAGGGTGTTGTAAACACCTTGCAACGTGCTGGCGTGTCACCTCGCGTATCTATGGTGACGTCTTACGTGCTTTTCCTGCTAGGCTTGATCACTATCGTAGTTGGCTTAGTGCCTAGTGTTGGGAGGCAAATGTCTCTGTTGCTTGCCGAAGTCCCTAATATTATTAGTAGAATCCAGGCTTTTTTAGTGACGCTACCCGAAACATATTCCGATTACTTGACGGTAGATCAGTTCGAGTTGTTATCTATGCGGATTTCTGAAGAAATTGCTAACATGGCTGAGCAAATACTGACCTTTTCAATCAGCAGTTTCCCCAGTCTCTTAGCTGTGGCGATCTATTTACTTTTAGTTCCGGTGTTGGTCTTCTTTATGCTCAAAGATAGAGAAAAATTATTTACCTTTGTAGCAGATCTTTTACCTCGCAAGCGGCCAGTCATGAACATTATTTGGTCTGAGATGAACGTTCAGTTTGCTAACTATGTTAGAGGTAAGGCGATCGAGATTCTGATCGTGGGTTCATTATCCTTCGGCGCGTTTCTGCTACTAGGCCTCAATTACGCCGCGTTATTAGCGCTTCTAGTAGGGCTCTCGGTACTGATACCCTATATCGGGGCGAGCGTTGTAACCTTGCCTGTATTGCTCGTGGGATATATGCAATGGGGTTATTCCGCTGAGTTCTTGTGGTTGTTTTTTACCTATGGCGTTATTCAGTTTTTCGATGGAAACGTACTTGTGCCGCTTTTGTTTTCTGAAGTGGTAAATCTACATCCAATCGCGATTATCGTGGCGGTCCTACTTTTCGGTGGTATTTGGGGTTTTTGGGGCGTATTTTTTGCGATCCCCTTAGCGACTTTGGTCAAAGCCGTTTTTAACGCTTGGCCGGACGGCTCAGCGGTTGAAGATATTTCAGAAGGGTAAGTAGGGCTTTTACAGGCCAAATGTTGGGCTGGACCTCTTCCCATCAGCTGATTAGTTTGTTTTAAACCCTCATATATGTAATTTTACTAACTGTCACTATATTTTAAAAAAAAATTTAAGTCATATTATACAGGGACTTAGGGGTAAATTGTATTACCTCGCCAATCAAGGCACTTTAAAAGTAGCTTTAATTCGCTATTTTTTGTAGTTATACTACACGCCTTCAAAGAGCGGTTATTTTCCCTCGATTCAGGCTGTTAGTGCGTTGCCTTTACCGCTGTAGGAAAATACCATCTAATAGGCCAGCGTTAGGGAATAGACCATGCATGATTTAGATCCATCTGAAACCAAAGAGTGGCTAGATGCTCTGGACTCCATAAGACGAGCTCAGGGTGATGATCGCGCCAGCTATATCCTAGATGCCTTACATTCTCACGCTACTGAAAATAGAATACAGCTACCTCAGTCGGTTACTACCCCCTACCGAAATACAATTCCGGTTGACCAAGAGAAAGTGATGCCTGGGGATCTGTTTATGGAGCGCCGCATTAGGTCCTTAGTTAGATGGAATGCACTTGCGATGGTGATGCGAGCCAACACGCAAAGTGATGGTATTGGCGGTCATATTGCTAGTTTCTCCTCCGCAGCAACGCTTTACGATGTGGGCTTTAATTACTTTTTTAGAGGATCTAAAGACGACAACTTGGGTGATCTGGTTTTTTTCCAGGGTCATAGCTCACCGGGAATGTATGCTCGTTCTTTCTTGGAAGGGCGTTTAAGCGTAAGTCAGCTGGATAATTTTAGGCGAGAAGTCGATGGCTCGGGACTTTCCTCGTACCCTCATCCATGGCTGATGCCAGACTATTGGCAGTTTCCAACTGTTTCAATGGGTTTGGGCCCCATTCAGGCCATATACCAGGCTCATGTGATGCGTTACCTGTCCGCTCGAGGTCTAGTCGCTCGAGGAGACAGAAAGGTTTGGGCATTTCTTGGTGATGGGGAGTGTGATGAACCTGAAACTCTCGGAGCAATATCATTGGCGGGTAGAGAAGGGCTAGAAAATCTGATATTTGTCATTAATTGTAACTTACAGCGGCTAGATGGACCGGTACGTGGTAACGGAAAAATCATTCAAGAACTGGAGGGTGCGTTCAGGGGCGCTGGCTGGAATGTAATCAAAGTAATTTGGGGCCGTCACTGGGATGCGTTAATAGAAAGAGATAAAAGCGGATTATTGCTTCAGCGTATGAACGAGGTCTGTGATGGAGAACTCCAGAATTATAAATACAATGGTGGCGCGTATACCAGAGAGCATTTTTTCGGGAAGTATCCGGAACTGCTAGAACTGGTTAAGGATCTAACCGACGAGCAGATTATGGGTCTAAATAGGGGTGGTCATGACCCCTATAAGGTCTATGCTGCTTACTCAGAGGCTGTTGCTAATAAAGGCAAGCCTACGGTGATTCTTGCGCAGACCGTTAAGGGTTATGGGTTAGGACAGGGCGGCCAAGCTGCCAATGACACTCATTCCGTTAAAAAACTTGATGTTGAAAATCTTCGGCGCTTTAGAGATAGATTCGGAATACCCATCTCTGATGAGCAATTGGAGACTGTCCCCTATTACCGTCCTGCAGAAGACAGCCCGGAACTAACATACATGAACCGTCGGCGGGAGACACTTGGGGGACCACTTCCGGCCCGTAAGTCCGAATTCGAGGCCATGAATGTTCCCGATCTTAAAGTCTTTGAAAAGCAGCTAGCCAGTAGCGGTAAGCGAGAGATATCGACCACTATGGCCTTTGTCAGAGTCTTGTCCACATTGGTGAAAGACAAGAATATAGGTAAAAATGTGGTCCCCATTGTGCCTGATGAAGCTCGCACGTTTGGCATGGAGGGTATGTTTAGGCAGCTTGGTATTTATACCTCTGTTGGCCAACAGTATGTACCTCATGATCATGAACAAATTATGTATTACAAAGAAGATAAGAAGGGCGTTATCTTAGAAGAGGGCATCAATGAGGCCGGCGCTATGTCCGCATGGTTGGCGCTTGCCACATCGTACAGTACTAATAGTTACCCTATGATTCCGTTTTATATCTTTTACTCCATGTTTGGTTTTCAGCGGATTGGTGATTTAGCGTGGGCCGCAGGCGATAGTCAAGCGAGAGGGTTTTTAATTGGGGCCACGGCAGGCCGTACTACTCTTAATGGCGAAGGGCTTCAGCATCAGGATGGACATAGCCTTATCTTGGCCAATACCATTCCTAATTGTAAGAGCTATGATGCAACCTATAGCTATGAACTTGCGGTTATCGTCCAGAGTGGCCTGAAATGCATGTTTGAAGAGAAACAGAACTACTTCTATTACCTTACGACTATGAATGAAAATTATGTTCAGCCTGCCATGCCGGAAGGCGTTGAGGACGGTATTATCAAAGGGATGTATCCCTTAATGCGATCTCAGTTCCCTTACGATAAAGCCAAGCAGCATAATAAGGTAACGTTGATGGGAGCCGGAACCATTCTAAATGAAGTGGTTGCCGCCGCAGCTATACTACAAGAAAGCTATGATGTTACCGCTGACATATGGAGTCTTACCAGTGTCAATGAATTGGTTAGAGATGGACAAGACGTTGATAGGTGGAATTTATTACACCCAACGGAGACGCAGAGAAAGGGCTATGTAGAGACCCAACTAGAGGGTATTTCTGAGCCCGTAGTGATAGCCACTGACTATATGAAGGCTTATGGGGAGCAATTACGTCGTTATATTGATAGCCCGCTTCATGTTTTGGGTACCGACGGCTTTGGCCGCAGTGACAGCAGAGTCGCATTGAGAAGCTTTTTTGAAGTCGATCGATATTTTATTACGGTATCGGCACTTAAGGGCCTTGCAGATACTGGAGTGATTGAAGCTTCAGTCGTGTCAGAAGCAATCACTAAGTTTGGTATAGATTCTGAAAAAATCAATCCTCTGAATATGTAATTGTTGTTTATGCGTATCGTAGTGGGTTAGCATTGAATTGAAATAAAGGATAAATGAGTGGCTATAGAAATTATTAGAGTTCCCGACTTGGGTGGTGCTGAAACGGTTGATGTTATCGAACTGAGTTTAGCTCAGGGTGATAATATTGCAGCCGAGGACTCGATAGTAGTCCTGGAATCAGACAAAGCGACGATGGATGTGCCTTCGCCAATTGCTGGCCAGCTAGTGAAGTACTTAGTGGCTGAGGGTGATACGGTTAAAGTCGGCGATCCAATTGTTGAGCTTGAAGTCGCTTCGCCAGAATCGGCTTCTGAGCCACAGCCTGAAGAGTCCGTGCAAGTTGAAGAAATACAGTCTAAAGCAGAAACGCCCGTGATTGAGTCTTCTCCTGAACCAGTGGCCATAGAACCGGTTGCGGCCCTTACAGTCGCGGAACCGTCAGGCGGGGGTGAGTCAGGAACTGAAATTTATGCGGGGCCTTCGGTAAGGTTGATGGCTCGAGAATTGGGGGTTACCTTAGATTCCGTTGTTGGAAGTGGCCCGCGAGGTCGTATCATAAAAGATGATATTGACGCCTATGTTAAAGGCAAACTAACCAGTGTTGCAGGTAATGAGGTCGTTAAAGGTAGTGCAATCCCAGCTATTCCAAGTATTGATTTCAGCCAGTTTGGTCCGATAGAGTCTGTAAAGTTAACTAAAATACAGAAATTGACCGCGGCTAACATGCATCGAAACTGGTTAAACGTGCCACATGTCACCCACTTTGATGACGCAGATATTACTGATTTAGAGAGCTTTAGAAAGTCGCTTAAGGCGGAAGGTGAAGCCAGAGGTGTTCGCATAACGCCCGTTGCGTTCATTATTAAAGGCATAGCGATGGCTCTTAATGCTAACCCTGTGTTTAATCGGTCTCTAGCCTCAGACGGAGAGCACTATATCCAAAAGAGTTACTGCAATATCGGGATGGCTGTTGATACTCCTCGAGGCTTGGTAGTTCCCGTTATTTGCAATGCTGATGAGAAAGGGATATGGGAAATCGCTGCGGATGTAGCTAACCTGGCAGCTAAGGCCCGGGACGGCAAACTCAAACCGTCCGATATGCAGGGCGGATGTTTTAGTTTATCGAGCCTTGGAGCCATTGGCGGCAACGGATTTACGCCTATTGTGAACGCACCTGAGGCTGGTATTTTGGGTGTTTCCAAATCCCAAATAAAGCCTGTTTGGAACGGCGATACTTTCGAACCAAGGCTTATGCTTCCATTGGCGCTTTCTTATGACCATCGGCTTGTCAATGGTGGTGACGCAGGACGCTTTGTGACCGATATTGTTAAATATTTAAGTGATATCCGATATTTGGCACTGTGATTCTTTAGCTCTAATACAGAGGTAGTCATGCAGTTTTTACATACGATGGTTCGTGTGCGTGAACTTGATGTTTCACTTGGCTTCTATTGTGGATCATTAGGGTTAGTTGAGGTCTCGCGGTACGACAGTAAGGCGGGGCGTTTCACGCTAGTTTATCTTGCGGCTCCAGATGACGTGGACACGGCTGCCTTCACTCAATCACCATTAATAGAACTCACCTATAACTGGGATGCTGAGGCTTATTCTGGGGGCAGAAACTTTGGTCATCTCGCGTTTCGGGTAGCTGATATTTACCATACGTGTCAGAAACTTGCGGATAGTGGCGTGGTTCTCAATCGCCCGCCGCGTGATGGGCACATGGCTTTTATTCGGTCACCTGACAATATCTCGATCGAGTTACTGCAGGCTGGACCGCGACTGCCTATTAAGGAGCCCTGGGCTTCAATGAGCAATGTCGGCGAGTGGTAGTCTCGCGACGTTATTTAGCTCTTTTTAAACGGTAGCATTTCAATCGCTTGCTCAATATGTTGCTCGATACCGACATCTTCAGATTTCAGATAGCGAGCAATAGCGTCTTTAAATTCTGGATGCTTGATCCAGTGAAGAGAATGAGTTTTAACCGGCTCAAAGCCCCGTACCAATTTGTGCTCACCCTGGGCACCAGCATCATAACGGCTAAGGCCTTTCTCAATAGCAAATTCGATCCCTCGGTAATAGCATAGTTCAAAATGCAGGTAGGGGAACTCCTCAAGGCTACCCCAGTAGCGTCCGTAGAGCGTGTCATTGTCAAACAGATATAACGCACAGGCAATGGGTTGGTTCTCCTTAGTGGCAACTGCCATCGCTATTTGCTCGGGCATAGTCGCAGCTATTTGCATGAAAAACTCCCGGGTCAGGTAGCCTTTAGTGCCATTTCGCTTAGCGTAGGTACGCTCATACAAACGATAAAAGAGGCCCCAAATATCGGCCTTTATTTCGTCCCCAACAAGGACTTCAACGGTGATGTCTTGTTTGACAACCTCGGATCTCTCTTTACGTATCATTTTTCGCTTTCGAGAGGTCATGGAACTTAAGAAAGCGTCAAAATCATCATACTCCCGGTTGAGCCAATGATATTGAACGCCACTACGCTTAAGCAGTCGGGGGTCATCAAATAGAGCTAGTTCTTCTGGGCTAGGGAATAGCAAGTGCCAGCTTGAAGCTTCTACTTCGTTGGCTAGTTTTATGACCTCATCCAAAAAATGAATACACTGCTGTCTGCCTAGTCGACTATGACTTCTCACTCTGGCGCCAGTAGACGGAGTGAAGGGTACGGCGGTAACCAGTTTGGGGTAATACTCAAGACCATTCTGGTGGTATGCATTGGCCCAAGCGTGATCAAAAACATACTCGCCCATCGAGTGCTCTTTTAGATACAGCGGCATAAAAAAATGGTCACTTTCCTCTTCCAACTGTAAATGTATAGGTGTCCAACCAGTATCTGCTGAAACACTCCCACTTTCCTCTAGAGCCTGTAAAAAGCTAGACCTTAAAAAGGGGTAGGATAGTTTGTCAGATTTAGTCATGGTTATGCTGTTCTCAATGTGTTTTTAACGCGCTTTATTGGCTTGTGACCATTACGCTCCATACGGCATTGTAGTGATTCTACGGCCACTACACACGGATACAATTGGATGAAGAGATATTACTGCTACGGTAGTTTACGGGCAGAGATTAAAAGCTGATCATTTACGTATAATTTTATTCTAATCTTACGGGATAGGGGGGCATTAGGGTATCATTGCTGTCATAAGGTATAACCCCTTCAGATGGAGAGATATTGAATGATTATTAAGCCTCGTGTAAGAGGATTCATGTGTATTACCAGCCATCCCGTCGGTTGCGAAAATAACGTTGTAGAGCAAATTAACTATATTAAGCGCCAAGAGCCGATTGCGGGTCCGAAACGAGTACTTGTGATTGGTAGTTCAACAGGATATGGGCTATCTGCTCGCATTACAGCCGCTTTCGGTTGTGGCGCTGCGACACTAGGTGTATTTTTTGAAAAGCCAGGAACTGAGCGCAAGCCTGGGACTGCTGGTTGGTATAACAGTGCGGCATTCCATAAGCATGCTGATGCCAGCGGTATCTATGCTAAGAGTATCAACGGTGATGCTTTCTCCGACGAGGTGAAGCAGCGAGCCATTGAGACTATCAAGGCAGATCTTGGTCAGATTGACTTAGTCATTTATAGCCTAGCTGCACCGCGGCGTCAGCACCCTAAAACAGGAGAAGTGTTCAACTCGACATTAAAACCAGTAGGTAAAAACATCAGTATGCGTGGTATCAATACTGATAAGGAAACCATTCAGGAATTTAGTCTTGAAGCTGCTAGTGAGCAAGAGATTGAAGATACAGTAGCAGTCATGGGGGGCGAGGACTGGCAGATGTGGCTGGATGCCTTAGGCAACGCTGGGGTTCTTGCCAAAGGGGCCAAAACTACGGCCTTTACTTATATTGGCGAGAAAATGACCTGGGATCTTTATTGGGATGGCACGATTGGCCAGGCGAAGAAAGATCTTGATACTAAGGTAATCTCCATTAGAGAAGCCTTAGCTTTAAGCGGCGGAGATGCTCGTGTATCCGTGTTAAAGGCAGTGGTTACACAGTCGAGCTCAGCTATCCCGATAATGCCGCTCTATTTAGCGATGTTATTTCGTGAAATGAAAGCTGACGGTAGCCACGAGGGCTGTATCGAGCAGCTTTATCGTCTATTCACTGAAGGACTGTACGCAAAGACACCTCGATTTGATGAGGAGGGCAGGCTCAGGATGGATGAACTTGAGCTGCGACCAGAAATACAGGCTGCTGTAGCTCAGTCTTGGGCAAAGATTTCCACTGATAATCTTAGGCAGTTAACCGATTTTGCTGGGTACAAGCATGAATTTTTGGCTCTTTTCGGCTTTGATATTCCCGGTATCGATTATGAAGCAGATGTAAATCCTGAGGTGGACATTGCGCACCTCGTTTAAGGCACAGACATTTTGAATTCTAACGAGTCCAAGGCCGCGAAATTTCGGTTTGAATTATTGCATCCAAAGCATTGGCCGATCTGGCTGGCCTTCGGATTATGGCGTTTTATTACCATTTTACCCTTTCCTATCTTACTGATGACGGGTAAGGCGATAGGCCTTCTTGTTCATTCACTTCCTAGTAGGCGTAAGCATATTGCTAAACGCAACATCGAAATATGCTTCCCAGACAAAATGATTGCTGAAAAACAAAAAATGCTTAGAGATAACTTTATTAGCATGGGTATCGCGATTATGGAAACGGGGATGGCGTGGTGGTGGTCAAAGCGTCGCTTGGCCAAGTTAATAAAGTACGATGGGCTTGAGCATTTGGACTCAGTTAATCCAGGCCAAGGCATAATGCTACTGGGTATTCACTACACAACTTTGGAGATCGGTGGCGGGGCTATCTCAATGGCCGCCCAAATGGACGGTATGTACCGTGCCCATGGCAATCCGGTTTACGACTTTATCCAAGTACGAGGCCGGGCATCCAAAGGCGCAGGCAAGACGGTTCTTTATGAACGCAGAGATGTTAGAGGCACTATGAAAGCCCTCAAGAAAGGGCGAACCGTTTGGTATGGCCCTGATCAGGACTACGGTTTAGTCCAGGGCCTATTTGCTCCATTCTTTGGCGTTAAGGCAGCTACGGTTTATGGTACGGCTCGGTTTGCTAAAGTGACTGGAGCTGCAGTTATTCCTGTTAGTCATGTGAGATTAGAAGGTAGTGAGGGGTATCAAGTGACTATATACCCGTCGCTAGAGGAGTTCCCGGCGGGCGATGATCTTGTCGATGCAACACGTATCAATCAAATCGTCGAAAAATTCATCTTACTTCAGCCAGATCAATATCTCTGGGCCCATCGTCGATTTAAAAATCGACCTGAAGGCGAGCCAGATTTGTATAACCTACCGGCCAAAAGAAAATGAACCTCAAAGTATTTTCATTCGTCGGGTTTTACTTGTACCCGACCGATAGGCTCAGTACCATAAGCGCCCTTGTTAATTCGTCTCGAAGGAGAACCAAATGATTACTGGAAGTATTGTTGCATTGGTCACGCCTATGCACGCCGGCTCTCTAGACGTCGATTGGTCTTCGCTGAAAGGCCTTGTGGAGTGGCATGTTGAGCAAGGAACCAATGGCATTGTGGCTGTAGGCACGACAGGCGAGTCCGCCACATTAAATGTTACAGAACATCAGCAGGTCATTAAGGTTGTTGTAGATCAAGTAGCTGGACGTATACCGGTCATTGCAGGAACCGGAGCGAATTCAACGGCTGAAGCAATTATACTGACACAGGCTGCCAAAGATGCCGGTGCAGACGCCTGTCTGTTAGTTACTCCCTATTATAATAGACCGACTCAAGAAGGCCTTTACCTGCACTACAAGGCCATTTCGGAAGCAGTGGACATCGATCAGATACTTTACAACGTCCCGGGAAGAACTGCTTGCGATATGCGACCAGAGACAATAATTCGTCTGAGTAAACTGGTCAATATCGTAGGGGTTAAAGAAGCTACCGGTGAGTTAAGCAGAGTGACTATTTTAAAGGCCGGCTGCGGTGATTCTTTTGCGGTTTATTCCGGTGATGATGCTACTGCTAGAGAGCTTATGGGAATGGGTGGTCACGGAGATATCTCTGTCACTGCGAACGTTGCCCCTAGGCTGATGTCAGAGATGTGTGCGGCTGCAATAGCAGGCGACAGCAAGAAGGCAGCTGCCATAGATATGAGTTTAGTTGCCTTGCATTCTGCACTTTTCTTGGAGGCTAATCCCATTCCTGTTAAATGGGCAGTGTGCGAGATGGGTCTCATGGAAAACGCGCTACGGTTACCTATGACAACGCTGAGTGAAGAATATCAAGATACCGTCGTTGCAGCGCTTAGCGCCGCTGGTATCACTAAATAATATACGCGCAACTACCTGCGCAATTAAGAAGGCTTTCTTTGATGAGTAAAATAATCTCTAACGCTATTATCTTTATCTTTATTTCCAGTCTCACCAGCTGCGGTTGGCTGGGGCTTAGGGATCGCAGTGGGGACTACCTCCTCGCCGAGGAAACAGCGCCGACAGCTGTTCCTGTAGAAATGGATAGTGCAGGCTTAGGGCAGGCCTACCCTATACCACAAATTGAGATTGATTCTGGACAGCTAAGTTCCTACGAGGTCCCACGGCCGCAGGCCGCTTCGGTCAATACATTTGAACAACTAGTCAAAATTCAGAGCTTTGATGAGCGCCGATGGATATTAATTAATATTGCTCCAGGAGAGTTGTGGCCCCGACTACGTAGTGTTTTAAATCGCAGTGGTGTGCCTTCGGCTCGCGCAGAGGGGTCCTCGGGACTGATAGAGACTGTTTGGGTGACGTTTAACTCCGATGAAGAAAATTCACATCGATTTCGTTTCAATATAACGCCAGGCGTTCAAATAGACAGTACAGAGATATCGGCGATACATAACCAGGTTGCCAGAGGTGTGGAAGAGTCAGGACAATGGCCTACCACCTCTGATAGCGATCAGCGAGAGCTGGACATGATGACTTTAGTGGCTAATGAGTTGGCTGAAGAGTCTAATTTCGCAAGTGTTTCACTGCTTGCACAAGATATCGGAGGTTCAGCAAAGGTTGATATTCTATCGCCAAAGGTTACAGACCCTTATGTTCGGATGAAACTAGGATTTGATCGCTCGTGGGCTTCACTTGTGTACTCTGCAGAACGAGGTGGGTTTACAACAATCGACAAAAACCGGAGCCAAGGCGTACTTTTTGTTAATTATACAGAGGCTAGCTCCGAAGAGCTTGGCTTCTTTGGACGAATATTCGGCGGCGGTAAAGAGCAGGATATTATAAAGGCAAATTATCAGATTCTGGTCCAGACGGTTGGCTCTGACACAGAGGTCCGTGTCGTGGATGCTAAGGGCAGTAGCTTAACCAGAGTTGAGGCTTTAAAACTACTTACTATATTGCGAAGTAACCTTTCTTGAGGTCTGAAAGCTAGTGAGATTTGCCTCCTTAGGCAGCGGTAGCAAAGGGAATTCTACTCTCGTCGAGTCGCAAGATACCTGTGTTATGGTTGATTGCGGCTTTGGCGTAAAAGATATCTGTAAACGGCTATTAGCCCTGGGTAAAACCCCAGAGGACCTCAGTGCTATATTGGTCACCCATGAACATAGCGATCATTGGAAGGGTGTCGTGCCACTAGCGCGCAAGTTTTCTATACCTGTTTATCTTACGTCTGGCTGCCTAAAGTCCAGAGATGTCGATTTTGGTAGTGCGAATTTCAATATTATCGACAGCCACACCCCCTTTGCTATTGGTGATCTTCGTGTTATTCCGGTCCCGGTACCGCATGATGCGCGCGAGCCTGTTCAGTATGTCTTTGAGGCCCAGAGCCTTAAACTGGGAATACTGACTGATATCGGGCATTCAACGCCCTTTGTCGAATCTCAGTACTCGTATTGCCATGGATTGTTGCTGGAAGCTAATTATGATCAGGACATGCTAAATACAGGCCCTTATCCCAGCTTTTTAAAAGAGAGGGTAGGTGGAAGGTTTGGGCATTTAAGTAACGATCAACTGAGCGGCTTTTTGATGAATATAGATCAGAGTAATCTTAAGGTTATTTTAATAGGGCATATCAGTGAAAAAAATAATCATATAGATAAAGTTAAGGTTACGATTGGCGATTCTCTCGCTGTCAGAGATCCACTTAAGTTTGCCAGCCAGAAGACAGGAAGTGCTTGGATTGAGCTCACAAACTAGCGTTGAGCTAGGGGAGAAGTGTGACGGAGTCGACATAGATCATTGCCTAGAGAAGAGCAAGTTTTATTTTAGGCTTATACGGGTTTTTTTATCGATAACTTAATTTTTTCCACAGATAGCCCGAAGATCTAAAGTTTATATGAGCTATGCCCTGTAAGTCATTGATTATTGATGCCTGTATATCTAAGTATATGATTTATATGGCATTTTTATGCTGGTTAAAAAATGATCAATTTAACAAAAGGCGTGACTAAGTGGGCGCTAAACGTTGTGGAACACCGTTAATCCACAAAGTTATCCACAGATATTGTGAGTAACTTTTAGAGCAGAATCTTAAGCAGTCGCTAGAAAATCAAACTCAAATCTAGAGCTTGCAGTCCTGCGAGTGGGTGAGTCCATTACCAATATAGCCCTGTAGTACCTGAAGCTGTTCGCATGGGATGTTATTGTTGTTTTCCAGGTCAGCTATAGTCAGTTGCCCTAGCGAAAGCAATGGCCCAATATCAGAGAGCTCGTTGCCATTCAACTTGACCCTAACCAAACCTTGAAACTGTTCCAAACCATCAAGGATTTTAATGCCGGCAAAGCTGCAATCCAGCGTATTAAGATCACTTATATCGGTATGACTTTGCATCTTTAACGTTTCTGACAGGCACCGCGATAGGCCTGAATCGAAAACTGTAACATCTACCGGTACCGGCTTTCTTAGCAGTATCGGCTGATCGTTGAGTGTAATCTCGTAATCAGAGCAGGATGACAGTAGGCTAATAGCAATGGCTACAAAAATAAGCTTCATATTGATGGTTCCTAATCCTCGGAGACTCTATTGTATGGTTAAATAGCCACATGTCGACTATTGTTATTAACTGTAAAAATTCCCAGCTATCTAATCAAGCGGACGAATTAGCGGAAGCGCTAGATTATCCCATACTTAGTGCCGGCCTAAGCCTTGAAGTAAAGCAAAGAATGTTCGACTATGAACTTGTAGTAGACCATCAAGGGATATCCTTATTACCTACTAACGCCAAACTTCATGGTGCTATTCGTTGCGATTTCAGCAGCGCTGCCCATGTTCACCGCCGCAAGCACGGTGGCGGCAATGGCCAGGCGATTGCAAAAGCGATCGGAGTATCAGGTCGCTTTATGCCATCCGTCCTCGACCTTACCGCAGGCTTAGGCGCTGATGGCTTTGTATTGGCCACTCTAGGTTGTTCAATGACACTGATAGAGCGGAATAAAGTGGTGCATAGCTTATTGAGAGACGGTTTAGAGCGAGCGCGACAGGCAGCAATGACCGATACTGCTCTAGGATCCATTGTTGAGCGGATAAGCTTAGTGGGGCAGGATTCGAAAGAGTTTTTAGAATCACTTAGCCCAGGAGACCGGCCTGATATTGTCTACATAGACCCAATGTTCCCTGAAAGAAAAAAGTCAGCCAAAGTTAAGAAGGAAATGCAGGCCTTTCATTCTATAGTTGGATCAGATGATGATAGTGCAGATTTACTCTCGCTAGCCCTTGATCACGCAAAATATAGAGTCGTAGTTAAACGCTCAGTATCGGCTGAAGCCCTAGGAAACCTAACGCCTAGCTATTCGCTAACGGGCAGGAGCACTCGCTTTGATGTTTTTGCGCTTAACAGGTTACCCAACTAATTCTTTCTCGACATGACCAAATAATTTCCGAGTCCGGCCAGTACGAATCCAGCAAGAGCCATAGGAGTCCACTGATAGCTTTCAAACAATGTTGATAGGATGATTGCCACGAAAGGTATTAGAAGGGCGCCATACCCGGCCTTCTCTGGTCCGATTAAAATCATCAGCTTCAGATAGGCACCAAAGGCAAGGATAGTGCCGAAAATTGATAGATAAACCAGTGAAACTGTATAGGAAAGGCTATATTCGTAGGTAAATTCGGTTCCAGTAAAGAGCGCTATAGCCACCAGCGCAATAGCGCCGTAGAGAGTTCCCCAGGCGTTAATAGACCACACTGAAAGTCCTGTCAGCCCATTGCGCGTTGCCGCCATGTTACCCAAAGAAGCAATGAAAACCGCCGTTAAACCCAGCGCAAAGCCGGTCATGGCGCCATCCTCTGAACCAACGCTTGTTAACTCAGGATAAAATAGCAAACAGATCCCTGATAGTCCCACAAATCCACCTAGTACGATATATGCGTTGGTTGGACGCTTTAAGAAGATTCTGCTGTTAATAATGTTGAAGAGTACTATCAGTGAGAATATAGCCGCGATAATACCACTGGCTAAGTAGGTCTCAGCCATATAGATAATCCAATAATTAAGCCCAAATAAACTAACGCCTTGGGCCATTAAAAAGGTGTGATTTCGAGAGCTTACACGAAGAGAGATGCCTCTAAAGTAGCAAACTATAAACAATAGAATCGAGGATAGCAGCATGCGATAGATGACTGAGACAATGGGATCTACTGAACCAAGTTGATAGGTAATAGCCAACCAAGTAGAACCCCATATGAGCACAGTTGAGATATACAGGAATCCGACGTAAAAGCTCATGATTGGTCGATTCCTTTAAAGAGGTATCTTAGGGACAACAATACTTAGACAAGTAGTTCGTGAAGAATATTTTTGTAGATTTTGGTCAACGTATTTAGGTCATCAATAGATACGTTTTCATCGACGCGATGGATACTTTGGTTAACAGGGCCTAATTCTACAACCTGAGTTCCTATTGGTGCGATAAACCTTCCATCAGAGGTTCCTCCAGCCGTTGATAGCTCAGCCTCTAATCCAGTAGTCCTCGCTATGCAGTTAATAGCTGCCTGAACTAAGTCGCCTCTTTCAGTGATAAAAGGTTGACCACTCAAATTCCATTCTGCCTCGTAGTCCAGTTGGTGTTTGTTCAGTATCGCTTCAGCTCGACCCATCAGCTGCAAGTCTGTTACTTCGGTCGAAAACCGAAAGTTAAACAATACCTCAACGGTTCCAGGTATCACATTGGTAGCACCGGTCCCTGCGTTAATATTGGACACCTGAAACGATGTTGCAGGGAAGAAGGTGTTACCTTGGTCCCATATCTCGCGGGTTAATTCCTCAAGTGCAGGCATCCCGAGGTGAATGGGGTTAGCGGCCAAATGCGGATACGCGACATGCCCTTGAGTACCTTTAATGGTTAGCCGGCAACCCAGCGAGCCGCGGCGGCCATTTTTGATGGTGTCACCACATTGAGTGGAGCTAGATGGCTCTCCAACCAAGCACCACTCAGGAGTGATTCCTTGCTGTTGTAGCCAGTCAACCACCTTGACCGTACCGTTGACTGCGATACCTTCCTCGTCACTGGTGATTAGAAATGCTAGACGCCCCTGATGCTTCGGAAATTCGGACACAAACTCCTCTGCCGCAACGACCATAGCTGCGAGAGAGCCCTTCATGTCAGCTGAACCTCGTCCATATAGCTGACCCTCTACTATGGTAGGCGTAAATGGGGGATGCGACCAACTCTCAACGGGACCTGTAGGCACTACGTCGGTATGACCTGCGAAACAAAAAATAGGCCCTGAGCTTCCGTGGATCGCCCAAAAATTATCAACATCACCAAATCGAAGATTTTCAATGCTAAAGCCACAATCCTGTAACCGCTCTGTCATCATAGCTTGGCAACCAGCATCTTTAGGCGTAACGGAAGGTTGTGCGACGAGTTGCATAGCCAGTTCAACAGTAGGGGAGTGATTCACTATTTTGGATGCCTTGAAGTTTGGTCCTCCATTGTAGTGTGCAAAAGCCTACCAAGCTATATAACCCTTCTTGGCTTTTTGCTTTAATACAGACAATTCCATAAAAAAGCCTTCAAAATGTCAGATTACAATCATGGTGATAGGAATTTTGATGATCTAGCGGAGAAGTTCGCGCGCAAAGTGTACGGCGGTCTTAAGGGTCAAATCAGGTTAGCGGTTGTTTGGCGAGACCTCGTGGCTAGTATGCCTCAGATCCTAAGTGGCAAACCTCTGCGAATAATAGATATAGGCGGGGGCTTGGGACAACTGAGCGTCAAACTAGCAGCCCTAGGTCATAAGGTCGTGTACAACGATCTATCGCAGAACATGCTTGCTTGTGCTCAAAAACTGGCCGAACAAGAATCGGTTATGGACGACATTATTTGGCACCAATGTCCGTATCAAGACTTACTAAAAAATAGGCTAGGTACTTTTGATTTGGTAATCTGCCATGCATTGATTGAATGGCTTGCAGAACCTCAGCTACTGCTTAAGTCGCTAAACGTCCTTATGACGAGAAATGGCCGTATGTCCATCACATTTTACAACCATAATGGATTGGTATATCGCAATCTAATTCGCGGAAACTTCAATGTGCTAAAGGGCCAATTTTGTGCAGATCCCGGCAGTCTAACGCCACATACCCCGTTGAAACCCGAATTAATCGACGAGTGGATAGGGCAGTTATCGATTAAGGTGGTGCATTCGTCAGGAATCAGAGTATTTCATGACTATGTTACTAATCTCAGAGGGGGGCATTTGGATGATGCAGCTGTCATTGATATGGAGCTCAAATATTCAATGTTGGAGCCATACAAATGGCTGGGAAGATACATGCACTACATTTTGCGATCTTAACGATTAGCCAAGTTTGTCTTTCGCCGCATTGATTTTTGCTGCTAAATAATCACTGCCTCCACGATCGGGATGTAGTCTTTGAATCAAGCGTTTATGCGCCTTGGTTACATCTTCTTTTGAAGCATTAACTTCTAGGCCAAGGATCTTATAGGACTCCTCAGTCGATAAATCTGAATAGCCACCTGACTGATATTCTCCTGATGACTCATGGGAGCTATCGCCATTGCGCAGCCTGTAGGCTTGCAGCAAGACAAAGGACTCTCGATCATTAGTCCTAAAACTAGCTGACAATAAATCCATGTCATCCGCGGTTAGTTCTGACAGGGTTTTGCCTGTATATTCGCCGGCCAGCACCTCGCCACTCATCTGTTTAGTTGCAAAATTAACCGTAACCAGTAGTGACTTAGTTCTGAATTGAGAAGGACTGCTTTTAAAGCGACTGAGAATGCGTAAAAAAGGAAGCACCCGTAGACCCATGCCTAGAATACCTTTGGATAATGGTATTAACGCAGCAATGCCAGCTCCTACCCAATGCATACGGCCGGAGGCAACTAATATTATTGAAAGGGTTAAAACCCCCCAAAATGTTGAACGCCACAAGAATGAACGACGTTCTTCGGCAGACAGGCCTTTTACCACAGACCACCAATACCAGAGGCCTCCAATAACAGCGAGAAGTAAAATCAATCGAGGCATAGTAAGTCAAACATCCTGTTTTAGAGGCGAACACAACAGATAATATGCTAGATCAAACGATCAGCCCCAGCAACCAAAAAATGAGACTTGCTGAGTTATCTGCTTTTAAGTACATCTCTTAATTTCTCGGCCATGGCTAAAAGGCTGGCCTCAGTAGTGTCCCAATCGATACAGGCGTCAGTTACTGATACTCCATATGCCATATCATCCGGGTTACTCGACAGTTTCTGGCTTCCTGCGTTTAGGTGACTCTCAATCATAGCGCCGATAATTGAGTTATTGCCCTCTACGATTTGATTGGCAACATTATCTAGTACAAGGGGTTGTAAATTATGATCTTTGTTGGAATTTGCATGACTGCAATCGACCATAATATTAGGGGTTATACCCGCAGTTTTTAACTCTTGCTCACAGATTGATACGCTCACAGAATCGTAATTTGGTTTGCCATTACCGCCCCTTAGAACAACATGGGCATGGGGGTTGCCCTTAGTGGTAATAACCGAAACTTTTCCATCTGAGTTAATTCCAAGAAACCGGTGAGGACTGGCAACTGATTGTAGGGCATTGATCGCGACTGTAAGACTGCCATCAGTGCCATTTTTAAAGCCGACAGAGGAAGAAAGCCCTGATGCCATCTCACGATGAGTCTGCGACTCAGTGGTCCGAGCGCCAATTGCGGACCAAGCAATTAGGTCTTGCATGTACTGTGGCGAGATTGGGTCAAGTGCCTCAGTCGCAGTGGGTAATCCGATTTCTAACACATCGTGAAGCAACTGCCGTCCGATGTGCAGCCCGTCGGTGATCTTGAACGAGTCATTCATGAACGGATCGTTAATTAAACCCTTCCATCCGGTGGTAGTCCGTGGTTTCTCAAAATAGACACGCATAACTATCAGCAGAGTGTCGCTCACTTTGTCGGCAAGCTCTTTTAGTTTTCCAGCATAATCATGGGCTGCTTTAATATCATGAATTGAGCAAGGCCCAACAACGACTACGATACGATGATCTTTACGTGTCAATATGTTCTCGATCGCTTTGCGGCCGCTCGAAACGGTCTCACGAGCTTTTTCGGAAATAGGAATTTCACGCTTTAATTGAGACGGCGTAATCAGTATTTCAGGTAACTCAATATTAATATTTTCTACAGCTTTCGGATCCATTTTGGATTTCCTGATGACAATGGTTTGATAAAGGGGCGTTATTGTACTGAAAAACAAGCAGTTTTGAAGATTAATCCGCAGATACTTCGCTAAACAACCCTATCTTAGGGAAATAAAGAGCGCTACTCACCGGTTCTGGCCCTAAATCCCGATATAGACTTACGTAATGAGATAGCTGCTTTCGGTAACTGCTAATCTGGCGTATTTCAAACGCTTCGACTGTTTCGCCCTCGTTTGGAGCCGTAAATTTATAATCGACTATCCATCGAGTACCCTCGCTAACAAAGGTACGGTCAATGACTGAGGTGCCAGCTTCATGACTATCTACTCGATAGTATCCCAGCGAAATCTCACACTGGGCCTGCTCATGCGCGCCCAAAATCCATTGGCCTTTCGGGTCTTTAAGCATCGTTTGCAATGCTCCGTAAAGCTCGTCTAATTCACCTTTATCAACAATGATACCCAGCTCCTTTAGTTGCGCAGACCAGCTAGAAGATAAGCGCGCGAGTCGGCTTTCTGGCCATGCGTGCACGCCATCATTCGCAAGCTGCTTTAACGTACGATGCATTACAGTGCCAAGGTGGCGAGCTCGTCGGCTTAATTTGGCGTCTGGGCCGTTCGTTGGCACTGGCGCAGTTTCATTGACGCCGGTTTCAATCGCTCCACTGAAAGCTGGCGGTATTTCGTAGTTGACTGGTAACCGCCGAATATGCTCCAGTGTGGCCCCTCGCTGTTGGCTGTGGGGCAGATCATCTTCAACACTAGTGTCCATCACCCGGTATAGATCGGCATCAATACCCTGGTTAATTGACAGCCAAATCGGCGCTAAAAGCGTGTTTTTTGAAGGGGCATCCCACACACCATTTTTCGCCGACTTCAATTCGGCAAATAAGTACAGACCTCTGATCGCACGGGTAGCGGCCACATACAGGACTCGCGTGTTTTCTAATCGTGATTTCACTCCCGATTCGTGCTTCAAATAACTATAGACTGGGTCGTCTTCCTCATCGTAGGCGCCCAGAGGAGCCATAACAAGAGTTGATCGACTGTCAGAGTCGATATGCTCTTGCCATCGTAAAAGGGGCTTTTTGTCAGATGCTGAACGTCTAGTGAGGCCAGGTAAAAAGACATGATCAAACTCTAACCCTTTAGACTTGTGAATGGTCATTACCTGAATGACGTTTTGTTGCTGTTCGGGGTCAGTCACCGCGGGTGATGGTTCGGCATATAGCTTGTCTACAGCCAATTCAAAGTTAGGCCAATCATTGATGGCTCCGGCCATCTGCCATCTTTCAACTAAATCCAGATAGCTACGAACATCACTTAGATCAGCATCCCCTGAGAGTGATGCAGGCCCTCCGAGTTGTTGCCACACGTTCTCTAAAGCGCTACGAAAATTATGGCGACCTCGGTTATCCCATGCGTTCATCAAGACAGGGACAATTCGTTTGAGACTAGCCTGACCATAGTCCGATAGCTCAAAAAAGCTATCTAAAGACATTATTGTGCGTAATTGTTCAATAATAGGGTCCCCACGATAAACATTACCTTGGGTACTATTTGTTAACACCAGTAAGTCGCTCATCCCCAAACCGCAAAATGGTGCTCTAAGGAGTGATAGCCAGGCGATACGATCTGCTGGAGACAGAAGGGCGCGGGTCATGGACATTAAGTCTACAACCGGCATTCTGCTCGCTAAAGGCATAATGTCGTGGGCCTGCCAGTTGAGGCCCATCTGTCGGAAAGCAGGAATAATAGCTCGGAGGTGACTTCTGCTTCGCACTAAAATGGCTATCGACTGACCGGAGTGATTATCGTTGATTTCTCGGCATTTAAGAGCGATATACTCTGCTTCCGCATTTTCATAACCCGACCCCGAGAACCCTTGAAAACTAACGGCGGGGCCAACCTCATGCTCTTTATAGGCAATCGATGGAGAGTAAGGAATAGCCCCACGACTAATGTCAGGGCGCGCTGGAAATGCATCTTGAAACACTGCGTTGACCCAGTCAACCACACCCTCATTAGAACGAAAATTAGTCGTTAAAACCAGTGGAATACAGCTTACTGAGCCAATAGGATGTCGTTGACTATTGATGAACAGGCCAACGTTGGCGTTCCGAAAACTGTATAGCGACTGCATTGCATCCCCAACCAAGAACAAACTTCGCCCATCGTCGGGCTCCCAGCCACTGATAAGAGCTTTTATCAGTCTTATTTGAGTCTGTGATGTATCTTGAAACTCGTCAACCAGTATATGCCGCAGTTGGTAGTCCATTCTTAGCGTTATATCTGATATTCCTGCGTCCTCAGGAGAAGGCTCCAACGCCTGAAGCGCTGAAAGGGTAATCGTAGAGTAATCACATAGATCGTGCATCCTAAACTGTATATTTAACTCAGCGGCAAGCTTCGGTAACAAAAACCCTAGGGCATCCAGTAGTGCCTGTTGCGTTCGGCTAATCTCGGCATCAGGCAAATGTAATACATTCGCTATCGAATCAACAAGCCCCCGTTGCTCAGAACACCACTCGAGCAGCTCTTTCATCCGGGCTTTAGTGGCATTTTCTTCGGTAGGAAAACCGTCATTTTTGGTCACTGACTTCCGGAACTCACCTTTTTGGGTGACCAACATCCGAAGAATGGTTTTCCAGTTCGCTACACCCGCTAGATCATCATCAGGAAAATCAGCAATACCCGCCAGTCCCTGTAAAACTAAGTTTTTGTCTGGGGGTAGGTGGCTCGCTGCAAAATCAACGAGGTTAATTAACTCACCGGCAATTGGCATGAGGGTGTCACTAAGTTCAAACAGCGTTTCCGCCACTATGCCTTCAATCACCTCTTTGAAATAGACCTGATTACCTGCTGCTTCATAGATCAGGGGTAGCCATTGCTCTCTTTTATAGAGTATCTCCGAGAGCAAGGTCTCACACCTTGATAGATCATTACCTGTATGGCTAAGGAGGACTTCCAGGCATTGCGCGGTAGTGTCGTCTCCCTCTAGCTTTTCCAATAATGATCGGGCTGCGGCAGCATAGTGAACTTGTGGATGCTCACTGGGCTCCGATAGATCACCTAAATCCGTTTCTAATGCGAACTGACTAGCGATATAACGACAAAATCCGTCAATAGTTTGAATCCGGAGACGGCCGGGCAGTGCCAGTAGATTCCAGCCAAGTGCCTTGTCTCTGGTAACCGCTAGCCTAGCCAGATCCCAGGTCTGGGCTTGATACTCATCATTGGGTCGTGGCTGGTAAGCCGCAAGCTGAAGAGCACTATGAACCCTACTAGCCATTTCTGCCGCGGCTTTGCGAGTGAAAGTGATACTTAGAATTTCTTCTGGGTTGTCGACAGTGCACAATAACCGCAGGACTCTCTGGGTAATAAGCCCCGTCTTGCCTGATCCGGCAGGAGCAGAAACTATAAAACTTCTCTCAGTATCAAGAGCCTGGATACGCTGGGCTTGGTCAGTAACTCTGCTCATTGGGTGCTCTTGTCTAACAATTCAGTGTTGATATCCGATTCTTCATGCCAGCGATTTAACGGTAATAGGTAATTTTGAAACTGAAAACTGCCTGAATCGAACACTTCAACCTGCGCGATGCCACTGGTGAACTCCTCGGCCAGTGCTCCGATGGCATGTTCCCACTGGGCCACTTGGGCAGTCCATGTCTCCAAAGGCTTTACCTCCGGGATCAAATCGCTAGCACTGACGCCAGTAAATTTGATCTTGCCAGCTTTAACTTGTGCGAAGGCACAGCCATTGGCTTGGGGCTCACTAGCTAATACATAAAGCGGTAGTTGGGGGTCCTTGGGCCTAACACCATCCCAATGTGATGCAGTTACCTCCCCTGATTTGTAGTCAATAACCACTAAGTTTCCATTTACCGAGTCAATACGGTCTAGCTTTAGTGAAATTTCTAAGTCACCAAAGTGGATTCGTCTGTTGCATTCCAGGTCGATAACCGAGAAGGGCGGGCGCTGTTTCTCTAGCTCTAGCCAGGCAGACAATAGTTTTTCAAGCCGGTTTTGTTCAATCCCCCGATATCGGTTGCCCGCAAGAATGGGGTAACGAGGTACTAATTCATTCAAGCAGTCACTGATGGTTTTGGCCAAAGCATCAATGAGTGCAGTGGCCGTCAACTCGTTTAGGGCGGCAGAGCTGTCCCACTGACGCCAAAGACGATACAAAACATCATGTAACAAAGACCCCCGATCCTTAGCAGAGAGCCCCTGGCTTGGTTCCTCCAGAGGCTCAGCCTTTAATCGATGCACGACAAAGGCGTTAAAAGGGCAGAGTGACTGGTTTTTTAAGAGCGTACTTCCAGTTCTTATGGTCTCCTTATGGCGATCATAAGGCACCGCACTATCTTTAAATATCTCGTACTGATGTGCTTGACGTAACCACTGTGGATACTGCGCAGCATCCTCAATAACCGCTTGGCTATTTATTTGCGGATCAAGCCTCAGAAGCGGGCTCGGGTCCAGCTGCTCTTCACCCTTAAATTCCGGATAACTTAGCAATAGCCTACCCGCGTTGTTTTTAAATCCCTGCAAGAGAGATTGAGCTATTTCTAGCTCTCGCTCTGGCAGGCTATGGGGCATTTCGTGCAGACGCTGGAAACTCGCCGGAAGAAGTGGATTTATGGACACTGAGGCAGGGAAGTTTTGGCTATGCATTCCAGTGATCCAGAGCTGATCAAATCGCAGTCCATCACCTTCCAGGAGACCAAGGACTTGCAGCGGGGCATCAGCCGTCTGCGGATGGAATACTGAATCGTGAGCAAGTTGCCTTAATTGTTTTAGGGCGCTGTTAAAGCCCACCTGAATTGACAAATTATCAAGCTCACTGAATGCTTCCAATAATCGATCCCAATGCTCTCTCTGCTGATATTCCACGCTATCTAAGGTTCTGTTACCTGGCCAACCAAGATCATTTAGAACAGATTTAAAAACTTGGGCCCAACTCGAGAAGTCTTGATTAGTGGCTTCCGCAAACACGCGTGAGTCCCGTGCCATGATCAATGGTCGAAGTATAAGGCCGGTATGCTCACTATTGTCTTCTGACGAATTGGGCATCACTACATTGAGAAAGTCGCGTAAGTCGTAGGTAAACTGACCAGCCTCCCGCAGCCTTATTTCAGCGTCAACTCGAAATGAGATGGGCAGCCTGTCAAATAATGAAAGTGGGCTGTAAAGCATGCTTATCCAATCATTCAATGGGTACTGCTGTCGCAACATCCCGATTAAGTCCAAGGCCTGACTCACCATCGCTGTTGCAGAGAGGGAAACTCCCGCAGAAATGTTAACTGCCGGGTTAATTTTCTCAGTCTGAAAAGCTTCGCCAATCACCCGAGCAACAGACGCTAAGTTGTCTTTAAGATCAGGAATAATAATGCCAACTCTTTCATTCTTATTTATCTTAAGCTGTTTCGCCGCCCATTGTGCCGCAAGTCTGACTTCATCAGCAGGGCTTGATACCTTCAATGCCGAGGTCTGTGCCACACGATTAGGGGTCTTAACAGTGGTGCACTGACGCGACGCCCCAACGATAATATTAGTCTGTATAGGAGGAATTGATTGAAAGCCGTACAAAACAATTTCATCTTCAATGGGTAAAGCGCCAGATTCATAGCCAGAGGCTATGCTGCGCCAGCTTTGCGCGGTGGTAACCAAATTATTTCGACTAAGTAATCCATCAAAGCTTTGTGCCCATAGTTTAAAGTAATCTGTAGCAGGAGAATCGCTTGGCACACCAGCAACATTTAGGTTCCATTGTTGAAGGCTGCTGTACGTATCGCCCGCAAGCTTGGCGTACTTGGCGCTAAGCTCGGGGTGATTGACTTTAATTGCTCGCTCCCAGTAGTAGCGGCTTTGCTGCGGTCCGACAACGCTTAGTCCAGATACTAGACGATGATTCTGGTCCTGAAGCTCATCCCAACAAAAACGCAACCAGTGATCAATCGAGAAGACGCGTGGTGCTTGCCAAACTCTTCGCTCATCACGATTAGCGATTGCCCAGGCATCCGTGATCTTCGCCGCTAGCCGATGATTAGGCGTGAGAATAAGTCGATCACACTCAATAAATTGCCTAAAGAGACTGATATTAATTAGAGGAGCTAACATAGTTGCCGGGTCGGTTACTTTATAAACAAATAGGAGTCTATAGTCGCAAAACAATGATGTAATTGACAGTAGACTGTTACAATAAAGTTATGGAATTTTCTATTAGTCTCAGTTTAGTTTTTGCTACATTGATTGGTCTCATCGCCGGACTTGTCTTGGGCGTGTTTTTTACACGTTCGAAGGATACCGCAGATGACGGTATTGATAATGCAGAATTAATGTCAACGAACAGGGTTCTTGAAGAGAGACTCTCAAATCAGCAATCTCAGTATGAAGCGCAATTGAAGCTTTTGCAGGATGCCAAGCAAAGTCTCAGTCAAGAGTTTGAAAACTTAGCAAACCGGATATTTGAGGACAAACAGGCCAAGTTTTCCGCCCAAAGCAAAGAAGCGATTGAGGTCTCTCTTAGTCCGCTACGTAGAGACATTGGGGACTTCCGTAAACAGGTTGAGACCGTATATGACAAGGAAAATGCAGATCGTAACAAACTTGTCGGCCAAATTAGTGAATTGCAAAAACAAACCTTACAAATTTCAGCTGATGCGGTAAGCCTTGCCAATGCTCTTCGCGGTGATAACAAAGCTCAAGGTAACTGGGGTGAGTTTGTCCTTGAGAAACTTCTTGAAGACTCTGGCCTTACTAAGGGCCGTGAGTATGACACTCAGGTTGCATTAAAGGATGAAGATGGCAAAAGACGAAATCCTGATGTCATTATTCACCTGCCTGAAGGCAGAGATATCATCATCGATGCCAAGGTTAGCTTGGTTGATTATGAGCGATATTTCCATGCTGACGATGATGAGATCAAACAGCAGTGCTTGAAACAACATTTATCTTCGCTTGGTGCTCATATTAAGGGGCTAAGTGTTAAGGACTACGAGAGTTTAGAGGGCGTTAATAGTCTTGATTTTGTACTCATCTTTATTCCCGTGGAGGCTGCGTTTATGGTGGCCTTAGATCGAGCCCCTGAAATTATGCGTGACGCTTATGACCGAGGTATTATCCTTGTTAGTCCGAGCACTCTTATGGTGACGTTAAGAACCATTAAAAATCTTTGGCGTTATGCAGACCAGAACCGGAATGCTCAGGTAATTGCTAACAAGGCCGGGGCTCTTTACGACCAATTTGTTCGCTATGTTGACGCCCTTGATGACGTTGGCCGGCATCTTGATAAAGGCAAAGAGGCTTGGGACACCGCACACAAGCGGTTGGTTAGTGGTAAAGGTAATCTTGTTCGTCGTACTGAAGAACTGAAGACTCTAGGCGCTAAGGCCAAAAAAAGTCTTCCCGACAATGTGGTGTCTATCGCCAATCAAAATGCACAGTTACCCGACTCAAGCGGTCTTGCCGATGAGAGTGAGACATAATGACATCGGCAGTCATACTTATCATCGGCGGGACTGTTACTATGGCCTTAATTGGCTACGCCTTGTACTTAGGCTTGCAGCTAAAGGGTCAAAAGTTACGTCAAGAGAAAGCTGACAAAGAGCTCGGAGTGGAGCTTGAACGCAATGACAGGGATGCTAGAAAATCGGTTCAAATCATTGCCAAAGCGCTTATGCAAAAGAATCTAACCGAGACTGAGGCGGCCATGCGTATAGGCTTTCTGAGTCAAAAGATTACAGCTAGCCCAGAGGAAGCAACCTTGTTCTCAGTGTTTCAACAGCTCGCTGAAGCCACCTCCCACGTACCTATACTTGACGATTGGCTAGCGCTAGATGTGATAGAAAAGAGCCGATTGACGCAAGAGAGAACGGCAATAGAAAGCAAGTACACTGAGTTTGTCCAAGCCAGTGCTGAGCAATTAACTAGGCTTCGACTAACTTAATGACGCCGCTTTAACAAGATGCCACTCTCTAGGTGATGGGTCCAAGGGAATTGGTCAAATACCGCTACTTTTCGTATTTCGTGAGTTTGTGCCAACACAGACAGATTCTGCATTAGCGTAACTGGATTACAAGAAATATAAAGTACACTCTCAAACTGCGAGACTAGCTTGAGCGTGTCATCGTCTAATCCAGCGCGTGGAGGGTCGACGAAGATAGTTGAAAAATCGTAACGCCCCAAATCAACCTCTTTCAGACGCCTAAAGAGGCGGCCCCCATTTAAAGCCTGGGTTATCTCCTCGCTAGAAAGTCGCACCACAGTCACGTTGGTGACGGCGTTTTGCTGAAAGTTAGTTTGCGCAGACGCGACGGACACTTTGGAAACCTCTGTGGCCAGCACCTGCCGATAATGCTGAGCTAGGACCGCAGTAAAGTTGCCATTACCACAGTAAAGCTCAAGTAGGTCCGTATCCTTGGCAATATCACTACAGCACTCACTGGCCCATGTGAGCATTTTTACATTAATATTAGCATTGGGTTGAGTGAAGCCAGACTCGACTTGCTGATACAGATAATCCCTACCTTGCACCCTCAATTTTTCAGTCACATAGTCCTGCGTTAAAACCACCTTTTGTTTACGACTACGCCCAATAACATCAATGCCGAGAGTCTTCTGTAGGCGTCGAGCCTCGGTCTCCCAGATTTCATCTAATGGTCGATGGTAGATCAGGGTAATGAGCGCTTCATCACTCGTAGTGGTCAAAAACTCAGCGCTAAATAACCTCTTGCTTAGGACTGGACTAGCATTGATGGCATGCAATAACAACGGCATTAGTCTGTTAATCAGAGTGCCGCCAATGGGAAAGTCATCAATTGTGTATGGCCGCTTTTCACCAGGACTATTCATCGCATAATGAGCAGTCCCATCTTCATGCCAAATACGAAATTCAGCGCGCATACGAAAATTCAACGGAGCTGAAGGATAGACCTCGACCGAACAGCCAACCAAAACCGCAAGCGCGTCTCTAAAGTCACTAACTTTTGCGTCTAGTTGCTGTTGATAATTGTTGTCGCTATATTTAATCGAAGGCATCGATGTGTCGGTCATAATAATTTGTAGATCTCATCAGTTTTCGCGGCCATCACGAAGTCGTTTAGGTGCAGTCCGCCAATGCTATGGCTCCACCATGACACGTTAATACGACCCCATTCTATTAAGAGGGCTGGGTGGTGATTACCGTCTTCCGCAATCAGGGTAATTTGATTGGCAAAAGCCATTGCCTGAACAAAGTTATCTACCTGATAAACACGGCAAAGTTGCGCTACACCTACGTTAAGCTCGATTTTCCAATCAGGTATCTGGGGCGCCAACTTACGTTGCTGCTCGTGGGTTAGCTTAGCTGCACCCTTTGGTGTAGCGGCACAGGGGTATTCACTCAAACGTTTCATAAATAGGGCGCCTACAGACAGTTCTTGGGTCTAGGTAGCCCAGCCAACTGGGCTACGAGCTTGGCGGGGCTGCCAGGAAATAATTGATTTAGGTAGATACTACGCCCTTTATTGACGCCTAAGTTCGCAGCAACGGTCTTGCATAAGGGTCTCATTGAGGGGGAAAAACCATAATCCTTGTAGAAACCCCTTGCCAACAACAGTACCTTTAGGTGGTCATGGCCGATCTGGACATCTTGTTCTAGCCCAAGTGACACAGCCTTCTCAGCTGTCCACTGAGGCAATTTAGCAAGATAATTCTTGTCGTCCGACATATATTTAGTCGCTCATTAAAAAAGCCCTGCTATTAAACAGGGCTTTGCGTAAAACGTGCACTGGCTGGTTAATCATCACCCATAATACCAAATATACTAAGAAGGCTCAGGAAGAGATTGTAAATCATTACAAACAGCGTCACGGTGGCAGAGATGTAGTTGCGCTCACCGCCATGAATAATAGCGCTAGTCTGCCACATGATGATGCCAGCGGATAGAAAGGCAAATACTGCGCTAATTGTTAAAGACAGCAAGGGGATTTGCAAAAACATATTAGCAATTGCGGCAATAAAGGCTACCAACATACCAACCATTAAAAATCCGGTCATGAAACTCAAATTCTTGCGGGTGGTTAATACATAGGCCGATGACGCAAAAAACACTAAGGCCGTTGAACCAAGTGCTAACATGATGGGTTCTGCGCCTTTCACCGCTAGATACATATTTAAAATAGGCCCCAGAGTGAAGCCCAGCCAACCCGTTAGAGCAAACACCCAAAATAGACCTTTAGAGCTGTTTTTATTCTTCTCCGTCATCCATAGGCAAAAGAAGTAGGGTATGAGCGTTATCAGTCCAAAATAAGGTGCATTGATCGCCATGGATATGCCCGCCATAAGCGCGCTAAAGGCGATAGTCGTTCCCAGCAGCATGTAGGTACTGCGGAGCACTTTGCTAACCTCGGGACTAAGAGCCGTACTTTGAATGCCACCAGAAATAGTGTTAGAGCGATACTTTTCAGTTTCCATAATTACCTATCCATTAAAGTTGATACATATAAGGTCGTAATAATACTCATACGGCAGCATATAGCTAGCTAGATTCAATACAATTGACGTATTTTGTTAGATTTAAACGATAGGAAAGGATTCCAGCTCAAAACCACTGCTGTCTATGCGGAGAACCCATCCATTAGCCTCCCAGTCGCCCAGAACAATACGCTCACCCTTAATTAACTGATGCCTGTGCGGCCGATGAGTATGACCATGTATCAGAACATCAACGCCGTGCTTATCCATTACGCTGTCTACGGTCCCAGAGTTAACGTCCATGATTGCGCTCGCCTTATTACTATTGGCCGCTGCACTCTTGCGGCGCCAATTAGAGGCGATATACTGCCGTAACTTTAATGGCAGATGAACTAAACACCATAGATAAATAGGGTTTCGAGACTTTCGACGAAAGCGCTGGTAGTCAACATCATCAGTACAGAGAGAATCCCCGTGCATGACGAGCGCTCTATGCCCGTAATACTCAACAATTTCTTCATCAGCTAGTAATGATGCACCGCTCTCTCGCATGAATCGGGGGCCGAGAGTGAAATCGCGGTTGCCACGCTGTATATAGACCGGCACTTTATTAGCGCCTAGGTCTAATAAGGCTTGTTTTACTTGATGGGCAAGTTCACTCGGGTCGTCGTCGCCGACCCACGCCTCAAAGAGATCGCCCAGAATATATAGCGCATCGGCATGAACGGCACTCTCTTTGACGAATTCCAAAAACGCCCGGACAATGACCGGGCGTTCAGGGGACAGGTGCAGGTCTGAAATCATCAGAACAGACATTAAATTCCCACTCTATTTTTCGGCATACTCTTCGCCAATCACTGTTTCAGTGATTTCTATAATATCGACGGGTACATCTTGGTGTCCGCCAGAATTACCTGTTTTTACCGCCTTCATGTTATCAACCACGTCCATGCCATCAACGACCTTGCCAAAAACGGCGTAGCCCCAACCCTGGCTGTTTTTGCCTGAGTGGTTCAAAAACCCATTATCAGCAACGTTGATAAAGAACTGTGAGGATGCCGAGTGCGGGTCGCCTGTTCTTGCCATAGCAAGTGTACCAATCTCGTTGGTCAGTCCGTTGTCAGCTTCGTTTTCAATCGATGCTCGGCCAGCTTTTTGATTCATGTCAGAATCCATACCGCCACCCTGAACCATAAAGCCGTTGATCACTCTGTGAAAAACCGTGCCAGTGAAGAAATCGTCGCGTGCATACTGTAAAAAGTTAGCAGCGGTTACAGGTGCTTTGTCAAAATCAAGCTCAATAGAAAAGTCACCCATCGTGGTGCGAAATGTAATCATTAGTATTCCTTAGCAATAATAAAAGTATGTATAGGCATATTTTAGGGGGTAACGAGCCTGATTTAAACTAATCTTTACTGATATTGTCAAAAGTTGTCACTTGTAGTAATAAAAAACCTCCAATTTTTGGCTTTTTGTTTATCCAAAAGCACGCTGCCGCTATACTTGCACGCTTCCTAGGCCGATCTTTGCAAACACTATGACTGACGATGAAAAACCAATTAATTTTATACAGCATGTTATTAATGCTGATCTTGCCGCCGGTAGGGTAGAAAAGGTCATTACTCGCTTTCCTCCCGAACCAAATGGTTATCTCCATATTGGCCATGCTAAGTCAATGTGTGTGAACTTTGGCCTTGCTGAGCAATATGGCGGGGTCTGTAATCTTCGGTTTGACGATACCAACCCAGAAAAGGAAGATGACGAATTTGTACAGGCCATTATTAAAGATGTTGAGTGGCTTGGGTTCGACCTAGGCAGTGGGCCTTGCTATGCCTCTAACTACTTTGAGCAGCTCTACAGCTGGGCAAAATACTTAATTACAGAAGGCAAAGCCTACGTCTGCGAACTTAATGCCGAACAGATGCGTGAGTATCGGGGTACATTAACCGAGGCGGGTAAAGACAGTCCGTTTCGGGAGAGAGCTGCAGCTGAAAGTCTAAGTCTAGTCGAAGAGATGCGCTTAGGCTTAGTTAGCGAGGGCGCAATGACACTGCGCGCTAAGATCGATATGGCATCGCCAAATATTAATATGCGTGACCCAGTGTTGTATCGCATAAAGAAAATGGCTCATCAACGCACAGGCGTTAAATGGAATATTTATCCATCCTATGATTTTGCCCACGGGCAGGAAGACGCCATAGAAGGTGTTACCCACTCAGTTTGCACCTTAGAATTTGCAGCTAACCGTCCGCTTTATGACTGGTTTACGGCTAACTTACCTTTACCGTCGATACCTAGACAATATGAGTTTGGGCGGCTCAATCTCAACTACACCGTTACCAGTAAGCGCAAGCTCAAACAGTTAGTAGACCAGAACTACGTGGAAGGTTGGGATGATCCGCGTATGCCAACTATCTCTGGCTTGCGTCGACGAGGCGTTAGTGCAACTGCGATACGAAACTTTTGTGACAGCTTGGCGGTGGCCAAAACTGACGGTACCGTCGACATGGCCCAGTTTGAGCATTTCATTCGTGACGACCTAAATAGTAATGCCGCTCGCGCGATGTGTGTGCTGAGACCTTTGCTGATTACAATCAGCAACTATGAAGGCCAGGAGCAATTCAACGTTCCTTGTCACCCAAATAGAGAAGATCTTGGGCAACGTAGACTGGATTTTAGCCGTCAGATCTATATTGATCGATCTGACTTTAGCGAAGATACAAGTCTCTCCAGAAAGAAGTTCAAGCGACTCGTGATCGGCGATTATGTGCGCTTACGCAGTGCCTATATTATTCGCGCGGACGAGGTCATTAAAGATGAGGCTGGCGAAATTATCGAAGTAATAGCAAGCCTTGTGCCCGACACAGTTGGGCAAGATGCGCCGGAGGGCATACGCGCTCGAGGAGTTGTGCACTGGGTTTCAGGCGAAACGTCCGTAGACTGTCATGTCAATGTTTACGATCGTTTATTTGTCGAGGCAGCGCCAGATGAAGGTGATAAAAATTTCCTAGACTACCTTAACCCAGATTCTTTGGTCAAAATGAGTGGCTGTAAAGTGGAAGCGAGCCTTGCTGAAGCGAACGTTGGAGAGCATTATCAGTTTGAGAGAGAGGGGTATTTCACTCGTGATAGCGGTGATTTAGATAAGTTGGTGTTTAATTGCACCATTGGATTACGCGATAATTGGAAAGCATAAAATGACTGATGAAAAAAACAGCTCTTTAGTGCTGTACAACACTCTAAGTCGAGAAAAAGCGCGGTTTGAACCTAAGGACCCGAATCGAATTACAATGTACGTCTGCGGCCCAACGGTCTATAACCGCGTGCATATTGGTAATGCTCGGCCTGCTGTTGTTTTTGACACCCTGTTTCGAGTGTTACAGAACGAGTACCCTTCGGTAGTCTATGCTCGCAACATAACTGACATTGACGATAAAATAATGGCGGCGGCGGCGGATCTTAATCAAGATATTTCGGTTCTCTCTGCACGATATTCAAAAGCCTATTTTGAAGATATGGCGGCACTTAATAATCTTGAGCCTACCATCACCCCATATGCGACAGAGCATATTCCGGAGATGATTAGTATGACCCGTGTTTTGATTGAAAAAGGGCATGCCTACGAGTCTGATGGACATGTGTTGTTCGCGGTCCAGTCTATGGATACTTATGGTCAACTATCCGGTCGGTCGTTGGACGACATGCTGGCTGGAGCGAGGGTCGAGGTAGCAGACTACAAACGTTATGCTGGCGACTTTGTCCTTTGGAAGCCGACGACTGATCATGAGCCTGGCTGGGACAGCCCTTGGGGTAGAGGCCGCCCAGGCTGGCACCTAGAGTGCTCTGCGATGACCGAAAAGCACCTTGGCGATACTATTGATATCCACGCCGGAGGCCAAGATCTTATTTTCCCTCATCATGAAAACGAAATAGCGCAAAGCTGCTGTGCCCATGACGGTAAGCCGATGGCCAATGTTTGGATGCATAACGGTTTCATTAATATCGAAGGCGAAAAGATGTCCAAATCGTTGGGTAACTTTCGCATGGTTAATGACCTGCTAGACCAGTACCCTGGTGAAGTTTTACGTTATGTCATATTATCAGCACACTATCGTTCAGAGCAGAGCTTCAGCAAGGATCTTCTAGATAGCGCTTGGCGTTCACTTGATGCCTTGTACGGTTACCTGCGTGGGATTGACGATTCAGACTCGACAATCGTTGCCGGCAGTAAGGGGTATAAAGCACTGCTAGATGACCTCAATACGCCTCTTGCCATCAGCGAACTACATCGTCTGGCCAAACAAATGCGAGCCGCTAATGGTGCCCACCAGCAAGATTTACGCGCGGAACTTGCGGGACTTGGTTCTATGATGGGGCTACTACAGCAGGACGCCGAACAGTGGTTTACTCAAGCTAGAGGTTCTAATGATATATCTAGTGCTGAGATTGACGATATGATCGCCCGACGAAAACAGGCTAAGGCCGATAAGAACTTTAGTGGGGCTGACCAAATTCGCCAAGATTTATTATCCCGTGGTGTGGTGCTGGAAGACAGTCGAGAAGGGACAAAATGGCGGCGTGGATAGGCAATAGCTCAATCTATCGCCAGTAAATCTTCAATTTCAAAGGTTTCGAGCATGTCGACACCTCTCTCCAATAAGACATGCCCTAACTCTCGACTACCAACTTCATAGGCAACTAAGGTGGCATCGGCCAAGATCTCTATGCTGGCCAGCTCACAATCCAACGGAATTATATGGTGATCGGTGTAGATAAAGTCTGGTTCGACGGCTTTAACCTCGTCAGAGTAAAGGTCATCCCAACATTTTAGAACCAGGCCCACGAGCGGCCAGCCGTTTTCTCTAGCACCCAAAGCCAGCGAATAATCAAAACTCATAATCACTGCGCGATCAGCAACTGGGTGCAATATGTCTTGTACCGATGCTAGGATTCCCTCTCGCCCACAGTGATCGATAGATTCGTCCTTGAGCTCAACAAACGCTTTAACCTCAGGGTTGCGCTCTAAAATAGCCACTAAGTGTTCTAACGGCGATATTTTCTCCTGTATGAAGCTGTCCCCCAGCCGGTCTGGCTCATATGCTGGGTAACTGAGTAGTTCATCCCTGGTGCACTTAAATACGTCCTTATCAGCCCCACTAACTCTGGCTAAATTCGTGTCATGGTAAATAATGGGTAACTTATCTAGGCTAAACTGCACATCCAATTCCACAAAGAGAGCGCCAGACTTTATTGCTTGAGTAATCGATAGAGCCGTATTTTCGGGGTATTTCCCTCGAAAGCCTCGGTGGGCAACAAGTTCTTCGGCATTAAGAGGGGTCGCAGGGGTTGTTTTTATCGACATTGATAACGATCTCATGGTTCAAATTAGGTCTAGGTAAATGGTATCCTTAGATTACTCTAACAACAAGGATTCACACATGCCTCTGGTGCTTTTTGAAATTCGAGACAACATAGCGTTATTAACTCTAAATAATCCAGAGAAGCGCAATATGCTGACCTTTGAAGTCTGCGAAATGATCGTCGACTATGTCGCTCAGGCCGAGCAGCATCCGGATGTTAAAGCACTAATAGTGACAGGCAATGGTCCAGCCTTTTGTGCCGGTGGCCAGCTTACCGATATAACGGCTGACCAGCTAATGCTCGAAAATATCTATAGTGGCTTTTTGAGTATCGCGCAATGTGAGCTGCCGACCATTGCTGCCGTTAATGGCCCTGCGGTTGGGGCAGGTTTCAATATGGCGGTGGGTTGTGATGTGCGGATAGTGACCGAAAAATCTCGGTTTGAGCCTCGGTTCTTCGGCCTAGGATTGCACCCTGGTGGCGGCAATAGCTGGATGTTACGTCAATTGGTTAACTGGAACACAGCTGCAGGAATGTTGTTGTTTTCTCAGTCGATTACAGGACAAGAAGCCGTTGAGAAAGGGCTTGCATGGAAGTGTGTCAAGCAAGACCAATTAGTCGAGGCCGCCTTTGACTTCACGGCTAACATTCGTGACCTGCCAAAAGAGCTACTGCTGCGAACCAAGCAAACACTCCGGCAGGCTGGTGGTACTAACGAGCACAATGAAATTGTTAACCTAGAAACGGCACAGCAGGTGTGGTCTATAAATCAGCCCTATGCTCAAAATGCGATTTCAGCCATGATCGACAAAATCAGTAGCAAGAGCTAGCCCTCTAGTAGGGCTTTCTCTGCTGCTATAACAGACTGCTGTATTAGCGTATTAATGGTCATCGGCCCAACGCCACCGGGAACTGGCGTGTATGCAGCGGCACGATCGACCAGTGGAGCCAATTCAATGTCACCCACGCCACCTGGATGGTAACCTGCATCAACCACGACTGCGCCGTCTTTGATCCAAGCTGCTTGAATGAATTCAGGTCGACCTACAGCGCCAACAACGATGTCGGCTTGCTTAATGATGTCAGGGAGGTTCTGCGTCTTGGAGTGGCATATTGTGACAGTTGCATTAGCATTTAGGAGCATCAGCGCCATTGGTTTTCCAAGAATAGGGCTTCGACCAACGACGACAGCATGCTTGCCGGCCAGGTCAATATGGTATGCCTCTAGGGTCCGCATAATACCTTGAGGTGTCGCAGATCCATAGGCATCTTCATCCATGGCCATACGGCCGAAACCATGACAGGTGACACCATCGACATCTTTGGCGATATCAATCTGATCAAAACAGGCCCGCTCATCAATCTGAGAAGGTACCGGATGCTGTAACAAAATTCCGTGGCAGTTCGGATTGGCGTTTAACTCATCTATCTTGCCTAATAGCTCTCTCGTGGAGGTGCTAGAGGGCATTTCCACGGCAATTGATTCCATGCCAACACGTTTGCACGCATTCTGCTTCATCTTGACATAAGTAGCCGATGCTGGGTCTGCACCCACTAAGATCGTAGCAAGAATCGGTGCTTGGCCATTATTTTTCTCTTTAATAACCGCAACACGAGCGGCGAGATCAGCTTCTGATTTGGCTGAGAGGGCTTTACCATCGAGGATGAGAGCAGACATTTTATTTCCTTTAAAAGAGGCAGGTTTTTGTTGGCCATTAAGGTAGCGAAGGATAACCAATTACGCAAGCCTTTGGGCACCCTAAAAACGACATAAAGTTAGCTTTCATTACCTAAACAGAACCAATATGGTCCTACCGAGCCGACAAAGCACGCGTTAACCAAATGCCTTGATTCCGATCAATGTGAGATCCAAGCCCCGAGTTCAGTCGCAGCCCAAAACTCTACTCACTGCTCCACTACGCATCCTTAAATAGTCCAACGGTTCGCCATTGGTGATTCATTTCCCTAAATTGCGGGCACTGGTATCCAGTCTTCTCGTGAGATAATGCGCCATGGATTAGATGTTTATAGGTATTACCACGAAATGCTAGAATCGATTTCTCGCTTCCTCGCTTCCTAACCGTTGAAGACTGCGAAGCATTGCTACCCTAGAATATTGCTTTAGAATCAGTATCTTGATGATCTATTTAAAAAGAGAGTGTTGATGTATGTCAGATAAGCCTTTAGCCGCATCCCTAGCGGGGCAGAATCATGCCGAGACATTAGGGAGTGGTAAGACCTTAGATCTTGTTAATCGTCGTCAGGCGCATTTGGGAGGGTCTATCCTGTTTTATAAGGAACCCGCCCATATTGTTAGGGGCGAAGGGGTTTGGCTCTATGATAAAGCGGATAAGCGCTATCTAGACTGTTACAACAATGTAGCCTCAGTGGGACATTGTCATCCTCGCGTTGTGGCGGCGCTCAGTAAGCAAGCGTCGACGCTCAACACTCACACTCGTTACTTGCATGAAAACGTTATTAATTACACTGAGCATTTGGCGTCTACCTTCCCCGGTGATTTAGAGGTCGTTATGTTGACCTGTACCGGTTCTGAGGCCAATGATTTGGCCATGCAGTTGGCGCGAATGGTTTCAGGCAATAATGGGGCGGTCGTGTTGGAAAACGCCTATCACGGAAACACCACCTTGATTGCTCAGATGTCCACCTGTATGGGCTCAGCCGACAGTCGTCCCGATTTTCTGGAGGCGATAGAGCCCCCTAATACCTATCGCGGTCCGTTCCGCGCCGTTCAGGGGCTCAGTAATGAAGAGCTGGGCGATAAGTATGCAGGGCTTGTTGATAACGCGATTAAAAAATTAGAAGACAAAGGCCAGGGTGTCGCCGCTTTTATGTGTGACGCGGTATTCGATACTCAGGGGTCACTGGAAGCGCCTAAGAATTATTTTAAACAAGTCTATAAAAAGATCCGTGCCGCAGGCGGTCTGTGTATTGCCGATGAGGTGCAGGCGGGTTTCTGCCGTACCGGTAAAATGTGGGGCTTTGAGCACTTCGATGTGGTTCCCGATATCGTCACCCTCGGCAAACCCATGGCGGCTGGTCACCCGGTTGCAGGCTTAGTGACGACCCGGGCGATTGCCGATGAATTTGCCAAGCGCGCTTTCTACTTTAATACCTTTAGCGGTAATCCGGTTTCCACATTGGTGGGCGATACAGTGTTGTCCATTATGCAAGAAGACAAGTTAACCGAAAACTGCGCGCACGTCTCAGTGTACCTAAAACAGAAGCTGGAGCAGTTACAGGCTAAACACACACTCATCGGTAACGTGCGCGGCTTGGGTATGTTTATCGGCATCGAATTGGTTAAGGATCATGAGACATTAGAACCCGCAACGAATGAGGCATTGGCCCTTGCCGAACTTATGAAAAGAGAAGGCGTATTGATCGGTGCTACCGGTCGTTTTGGCAATGTCATTAAAGTGCGTCCGCCGTTGGTGTTCTCGAATGACAATGCAGACTTACTGGTAGAAAAACTCGATAAATTATTGACTGAAATTTTACAGTAATTTCCAATTGAACAGACAAAGAAATATAGATTGAAGGAAGTAGCAGATGATCGATTTTCACCAACTTGCACCTGAGCAACAAGTCCAGCGCTTAGAAGTTCTAGCGCGTGCCGCACTGGACTATTACAGCGTAAGTGATGATGCCAAAATTGAGCTGATTAAACATCGCGAAAATGCGGTGTTTGAAATCATTGATGGTGACAAACGCTACGCACTGCGTGTACACCGTGAAAATTATCATACTGACGCTGCCCTCAAGTCTGAATTGGAGTGGATGACGGCACTCAATGATTCAAGTTATGCGGTAGGTACGCCTATTATTATTCCCGCCACTGACGGCAGTTTGATGCAAGTAGTCAGTGTCGATGGCGTACCCGAACCTCGCCAAGTGGATCTTCTTGCGTGGGTTGACGGCGCACCTATTGGCACCATTGAAGAGGGTGTTAAAGATCTTACCGAGGCGGTTAAAAGTTATCGTCAAGTGGGCGAGTTGGTCGCAAAGATGCACAACTTTGCAGGTCAGTGGACGCTGCCCGCTAGCTTCGAGCGTCACTCCTGGGATGAGGCTTCCTTCTTAGGTGATGAGCCTCTTTGGGGGCCTTATTGGGAACTGGCGGCGCTAACAGAAGAGCAGCGAGAGGTTCTCGCTAAAGCTGCCGTCAAAGCTCACGCCGATCTAGCCGAATTGGGTAAAGGCGCAGATCGTTACGGTTTGATTCACGCCGATACTCTGCCAGAAAACTTTTTATTAGACCCTGATGGCACTGTTCGCGTTATTGATTTTGATGACGGTGGTTTTGGTTGGCATATGTTTGAATTTGCCACCGCTATGTTCTTTAGTTTGGGTGAAGACTACTTTGACGATTTGCTCAATGCCATGATTGAAGGCTACCGCGAGTATCGTGACCTGTCCGACGAGCAGTTGAGTAAATTGACCTTGTTTTTATTCCTGCGCGGTTTGACCTACTTGGGCTGGATTCACAGTCGCAAAAACACAACAACGGCTATTGAAGTTACTCCACTGTTAATCGAGCAAGTAGCGACGTTAGCAGCAAGCTATCTTGCGGGAATTGGCCATTACAACAATATCAGAACAAACTAGGCACCTACTATAACAATAATACCAAAGTGTAAATATGCTCAATTTTCAGGAAAAATCATTTTGATTGAACAACAATTTTGATCCAACAAGGCTATTTTTTGGCTTGGTTGTTATAGTCAGCAGGTTTTCCATCTCTTATTTTTGGCCGGAGCGTCTATACCAGATAACCCTGAGCCATCTCTTCGCCGGTGGCCCAAAGACGCTCTGCCATTGGCTTATCAAACATGTGGTTATCCCCACTGACGGTAACCGCATTGCAGTCCTCAAAATAGGCGCCGCTAACTCCCTCTAGAGCCGGATTAGTAGCCACATATACTTGAGTGGCTGCACCCTCCTGAGGTGTCTTTGCTATAAGCCCGCCAAACAAGTCAAACCCCTTGCGTATAACTAAAGGGGCAGTGCGAGCGATATTGGTTTTGACCAAACCCGGGTGAATAACATTGGAAGTCACGTTTGAGCCCTCCAGCCGCGCGGCCAGTTCAAGTGAAAATAATGCATTGGCCAACTTGGATCGGCCGTAAGCTTCTTGGGAATCGAATACACCTTCACCTCGAAGATTATCAAAGTCTATACCCACTGCAGGTGCCTGAACATAGCCTGAGCGACTGCCCACATTCACAATGCGAGCCGCCTGAGCACGCTTCAGTAAGGGCATTAACCTGTTTACCAACACGAAGTGGCCTAGATAATTCACCGCAAATATCTTTTCGATGCCGTTAATCAATTCCAATTCGCCAAAGGTATTAATGCCCGCATTACACACTAGGATATCGATGGGAAGACCGAGCTCGGCAACTGTCTCCGCGCAATCTACAACGGATTGCAAGCTGGACAACTCCAAGACCACGGGGGTAGTGCTGCCCGGCACGCCGGAACACGCCTTAGTCGCTTTCTCAAGGGTTCTTCCGGTACCGATAACATGTGCGCCCCGCAACGCTAACACGCGCATGGTCTCGAGGCCTAAGCCTGAATTACAGCCAGTGACCATGGCTGTCTTTCCTGTTAAGTCCAATCCCCGGGTCACCTCCTCAGCTGTCGATACGGCACCGAAGCGTCCCACAGGGTAACTATCGTCAATCCTTACAACCGGCCCATCTTCACCGCAGCCTCCCAACAGGGGCACTGCAGCCACCGCCGTTGCCCCATACAAAAACTGTCTCCTGTTCATTTTTATCCTCTCATTCGCATAATCCTAAAACCACAGGTTATTTTGCGAGATTATTAAATGCCATAACAGCATGATTAGCTTAGATAATCGTTTTCAAAGCCTCGATTAAGCGGTTAACTTCCTCTTTACTCGTATAATGCACAAAGGAAAGACGCACAACGCCCTGATCGGGAGGTATGCCCAGAGCATCCATTAACCTATAGGCATAGCAGTTTCCATTAGCTATACCAATACGCTGCTCTGCTAGCTCCGCCGCGATATCCGCAGGGTCGGCACCGTCTACCGTAAATGAGACCGTCGGTGCGCGGTCTTTTGCGACGGTTTTCCCTATGATATGGACACTTTTTTGGTGCTTGAGAAAGTCTAACAATGGCTCCAAATTTCCAATCTCTGCTCTATGAAGCAAAGCGCCAACACGGTCCGTTTTCGATGATGATTCGTCGCTATCACCAAAATGATGAGTATCTATTGCTTCAAAATAATCAATCACACCATTAACAGAGGCAATCTGTGCATGATCTGGCCCGGCGGGTGTGAATCGACTAGTAGCAGATCCAACATTGAAAAAATGGCCTTGGCTAGGTAGAGCTTTATTGAGCGCCTCACGCATAACCATAACGCCAAGATGTGGCCCGTAGACTTTATAGAGGGAGAAAAAGTAAATATCAGCGCCAAGTGCGTCCACATCGGGAAGACCGTGCCCGGCATAGGAAACGCCGTCAACAAAAGCCAGAGCGCCCACAGCATGAATTTTATCTGCCCACTTACGTACTGGGTTGATACTCCCCACAATATTTGAACAATGGGTAAAGGCCACGACGCGAGTCTTTTCGTTTAGTAGGGCGTCTAATCCTTCGTCCTCTAACTCAGCGGTTTCAGGATTAACTTGCCACTCCCGTATAACAATACCCGCGGCTTCTAATCGTCTCCAAACCCCAATGTTCGCCTCATGATCCTGGTCGGTAACAATGATTTCATCGCCGACTTCTAGGTGCTCTCTGAGTGCTTGTGACACCACATAACTATTCTGAGACGTTGATGCACCAAAGTGGACCTCATCGGCTCCCACATTGAGCCATGAAGCCATGCGTTCGCGGGCATGGGTCATTTTTACCCCAGCACCCACGGAGGGTTCGAACCCGTAATAAGGTTGAACTTTAGTCGCCGTATAGTAGTGATGTAAAGCGTCGATCATTTGACGGCAGGCATATGAACCACCCGCGTTTTCAAAGTGTGCAAAATCTTTTAGAGTTGGCTCGCTAAACGCTGGAAATTGCTTTCTTACAAAATCTATATCTAATTGGGTCATTCCTTGTCTCTCTATTTGAAAGTAGTGAATCGTTTACACTATCACAGGGTAGGTGACTTCATAGTGAGGTTAGCTAGCGTTCGTATTACACAGGGTAAATAAATAGTGAATGTATTCGCACCTCTTACCTAACCATCCTTACCGGCTTCAAAATCTTTCAACAGCTTTTTCCCCAAAACACCAATGGCTAATGCCAACAAAAAAGGAATCCACGACGAAGCGTCTTGATACATATAAGCTTGAACAAAGAAATAAACAGCTGAAAAGCAGCCTATTATCCACATCCAACCGAAAAGGGTGCCTATGGACTCATGCCTCATTAGCTCTGCTATCTTCATGTGGTTCTCCTTTTTAGATCAATAATAACTGAATAGGCAATCTAATCAACTTCGGAAATAAATCAAGGTTACTTTTATCTCGGTGATGCTGACGTGGGCAAGACAGCCGAAAAAAGGATCTGAGCCGCTGATGTCGTTTGCAGGTTCATTTGAGCGCCTCACTTAGTTAGGTGGCGCCATGGCCCGCTGCATTTCGCTCTCGGCACGAATAGCACTAAATTCAGAGCTGCTCTTCAACTGCGGCCATCGGGTCGAATCACCCAAATCTCGCAGAATTGTATGAAACAATTCAATGTCTTCAACCGCGCCACGCAGATCCCAGTCAGCACTCCAGGCATCGCAGGTCTGGTGGTAGCAATTACCGGTGTAATCAGCAATCCACTGATCACCGGCGGCACGACCACCTTCAAGCAAATCTGCTCCGCCAGCGATACCCATTAGCAACAACACCGGCACACCCTGTCTCGCAAGAGAAAAATGGTCGGCACGGAAAAATAGACCATTTTCGGGTAGGTTTTCAGGCGTGACCACACGTGACTGCAGTGCTGCGGCCCGCCTCAGATCTGCTTCTAGGTCACTCTGGCCTTCACCAACTAAAATGACATCTCGCGATGGTCCAGCAGTCTGCAGAATATCCAGAGTAAAATTAGCCACGGTTGAATACAGTGGGTAAATAGGGTTCATCGCATATGCCGCTGAGCCCAGTAGACCACTCTCTTCTGCGGTCCAGACCGCGAACACAACGCTGCGCGCCATGGGTGGTCCAGCCTTTAGCACACGTGCTAGTTCGATCACACCAGCGGTGCCTAGAGCATCGTCGTTTGCGCCAGGACGGACCGTGCGACCCTGCAAGTCTGGCTCCCCTTGGCCAAAGGCGTCCCAATGCGACGACACCATCAAAGTTTCGTCTGCTTGCGTGCTACCAGGCAGGCGGGCCAGCACGTTTTGGGACTGTATTTTCTCGAGGTCAACATTGAAGCTTGCGTTCAAGGAGACTTGAGGTAACTCAAATGCAGTGAAATCATCGCTTCGTGCAAGACGGCGCTGCTCGACAAGATCTAGACCGGCTGCCGCAAACAATGCATTGGCCGCATCATAATGAAGCCAGCCCTGTAATAGAGGTGGTAACGGACCGCTAGTCCCTGCCAGTGCAAATTGATCCCCAGGGGCCGATGACGCTACGCTCCATCCGTAACCGGCGGCCTTGTCTTCATGGATCACTAAGGCAGCAAGCGCTCCGCGGCGCGCAGCTTCTTCATACTTATAGGCCCAGCGGCCATAATAAGTCATGCGTTTGTTGCCGAAGCGCCCAGCTACTGGCTCGTCAACTTTCGCTGAAAAATCCGGGTCATTGACCAAAAATATAGCGACCTTTCCGTTTAAATCAATATCACCGTAATCATCCCAGTCTCGTTCAGGTGCATTGGCACCAAAACCAACAAAGACTAGCGGCGCTGCATCAATTTCAACAGCCTCAACGGCGCGTACCGTACTCACCGCAACGTCAACCCCCTGTTGCAAAATTTGACTCACATCGCCTACCGAAACGCTCACATTGCCGTCATGTGCCAGTTGGGTGTGAATCAAGGGCACAGCGTGTGTCCAGGTGCCATTAGTACCGCCGGGTTCAAGACCCAGGGACTCAAACTGGTCGACCAAATAGGCAATGGTTTTCTCCTCTCCGGGCCCGCCGGGCGCTCGGCCTTCGAACTCGTCCGAAGCAAGGACTTTTACAATGTCCGACAGACGCTGAGGCTCTATGGCCCCTGATTTAGGTGTTGAAGCGGTATCGACTTGATTGTCGGCAACCGAGTTGATTGATTCAGTGCAGGCGCTCATACCGAGCATGAGGGTAAGGGTGAGGCAAGAGAGATTAAAGTGGTTCATAGTGAGGCTTTCCCAACAGAATTAAGTGGCTGGCGCAATCCTAACCAACATATGCTTATGCTAACTCATAATGGAGCATTCAGTGGGATTTTAAATTAGCTTACATCGAGACGATATATTTGTGGGTGATTTCGGGCAGTGACTCAAATCAGTGAGGGTGTTTATATCTGCCGTCAAAAATAATTTCAAATTTTCTATATAACTAAAAGCGTTCTTCGTTGATTTCAAGTACTCTAAATTTTTGCTTCTGGAATTTCGATGCCGTTTTTTAAAGTTAGGAATAAAAAGATACTGCTCATCACCAACTTCAAGGTGATGTTCAGCTCGTTCAAAAGAACCGAAAACTTTATTAAATTGAAGCGGGCCGAAGCATTTTTGCGCATTTCCTACCGTAAGCCTTTAGTTTATTTCACAGTGCGTGACCCCTATGAAAGGATTGCGTCTTTTTACAAAGATAAATTTCAGCAACATCCCGCAAAGTATTCGTTAGGTTCATCTTTCAGATGGGAAACGCCGCAAAAAATATTTTTCCCATTGTTAGGCTTGAACAACAAGACTAGTAATGAAGAGATTAGAGAGGCTTTATTAGGCACCTCTTTTGAGATGTTTATAGATATGCTTGCTCAATGCTATCACCTTGATGAACATGTAAACCCGCAACATTGGATACTTAATCATCCTCAATACCGGTTTTTCAAAAACCTAAATGTCCATGAAAAGCAGTTGTCGGTTTTTAAGATCGAAAACCTATCCCATATGAGTGAGTTTTCATATCTGACAGGATTTGATTCCAACGTGAGCATGAATAGCACAAAGAAGCTAAATGCGGACTGCTCAATGAATAATGAAATGCTAAAAAAGATCAATAGTATTTATGCCAATGATTTCAAATACTACGGATACAAGTTGCGAATAACAGAGCCGCAAACCATGGATGATAGTGATTAACCCCTGACTAAAATAACGGAAAGTGTGTATTTATGATTTTGAATGATTTGATATTTAATTTTTAGTGAAAGTTGGTTCAATGAAAAAGAACGTCGGTATTGGAGCATTGACTCTACTCGTTGCGTTTTCCACGCTCGGGGAAACGGAATCTGAGTCTAACCAACTCCTTGCGTCTACGGTTAGCTCTGGGTCAAATTTAGATATAGACGGTAACGGTCGATTTGACGCTCTTACCGATGGACTATTGGTCCTTCGAAGTATGTTTGGGTTGGATGGCAGTGCATTAGTAACTGGCACTATCGCTTCTGATGCTATTTATACTGACTCAGTCGATATCGAATCTCGCATTGAAACCCTTGGTTACCTCGCTGATATAGACGGTAATGGCCAAATAAATGCCCTTACAGATGGTCTGCTTACATTACGTTATCTATTTGGTTTACAGGGCGATACGCTTATTAATGGGGTCGTGGCAGGTGATGCTGCTAGAACTACTGCAGAAGAGATTGAGGCTCATTTAGAGACTCTAATCCCTACTCCCGATAGCGGGGGATGCCCTCAAACGGGCTGGAGTTCCGGGACTATGACGATAGACCATAATGGAGTTGAGCGACAAATCCGAGTTCATGTGCCTGCCAACTACAAAAACAACGTCACATCCCCTCTAATAATTGGTTTTCATGGCTGGGGTGGAGACCAAAACGAATTTCTTAACAATGCGGCCGTTCAAAACCAACTTAATGAACACAACTATATAATGATCTCTCCTCTTGGCCTTGGCTCTCAAGAGCCAGGATCTTTCTACTCCTCTTGGTCCTTCAGCGGGTCAACAACGGGACTCGATGGAGACGGAATTAACGCGTTGGTGTCAAACGATTCCGAAAAAATTTGCAATGCCAATATAACGCCTGACTATACGTATCCGTCATGTCAAGGTGTGGCCGCTAATAGTTGCTCTTGGACTCATTGCCTAGACGACGATGTTAGCTTCGTTAAGAGCCTTGTAGCCCAAGCACAGCAAAATCTCTGCATCGACAGTGAACGCATTTTCGCCGCAGGGGGTTCCAATGGTGGCATGTTTGTTTGGGAGTTAGGCCAGAATGAGCTAACCGCAGATATTTTCCGCGCTGTTGCTCCAATAATTGGTCTTCCTCATCGAGGTTACCTGTCAGAGCCACAAAAGGTTAATGGCCTTCCAGTTATTCTAATAACGGGTATGCTCGACACCACTGTTCCACCGGGTAACTGGAACGATAAATCTTTCACCACTACATCTGACGGTGAGGCTTACTTCTACACTGGGGCGAGCGCAATTGCGGAAAAATGGGCTAATACGCTTCGGTGTGATACGTCTGTTTCTCCGGAGATTGTCGAGCTAGGTGTCGGGCCTAGTCTGGAGTGCCGGAGTTGGAATGACTGCGCAGGGAAGGGAGCTATCCCTCCAATTCTTGATTGTCGGGGCAGTACGATGGGCCATAGCTATGATCTAGATCAAACGTGGCCACTAATAATGAAGTTTTTCAACGCCCAGTAAAGGTCACAAGGGTTACAGGAAAGCAGCAAAGCCAAAGAAAAAGCCAAAGGTAAAAAAGTAAATATTGCCACTAGATCGAGGTGGTCTCAAAACAAAACTGCCCAAAGATCAATATTTTTACCAAAAATAATCGTAAGCCATTGATCTGTTAGGAATATTAATGGGGTGGACGACGGGGATTGAACCCGCGATCACCGCAAGCATGTTTCTAGGATCTATCTATCAGGAAATATGGCACCAACTGGTATTAGGCAGTTGCTTACTTCAATATGATCTACACTATATTTATAATCCTCTTTATCTCGAGGGAAACACGAAAACATTTGAGCGAATGATGAACCTAGGAAAATACATACTCTCGTATGTGCTTGTGCTCTTTTGTACGAGTGCCATATGCCATGCTGCTACTCCGCCCCCGACAGACACTGGCACTATTTTTGGGCCTAGGCCTATTTTTTCTCCCGGAGGGTCCATCAAAGTGATCGTAGATGACTTTGGCTGGATAGACTATA
>Ga0233427_10000134_pt1 | contig 97525 bp, 95 predicted proteins | sample SI_118_April2016_5_FD_179885 | JGI IMG/M metagenome (GOLD analysis project Ga0233427, IMG submission 179885) | Seawater microbial communities from Saanich Inlet, British Columbia, Canada - SI_118_April2016_100_MG | ecosystem: Environmental > Aquatic > Marine > Inlet | place: Canada: British...
TTGTAATCCCCTGTTTAAAGAAATTTGAGTATTTTTTGTTGTATTAAAGTGTGAAATGATAAACTCTACAATAAAAAATATGATAAAATAAATAAAAAATCAAGATAATAGTGGAGTATTTTAGTCCACTATCAATTAAACTCCTTGTATATGGGGGTTATCCCGTTTTGATGGTCGAATGACATTGCTTGAACCTATTATGATATAAACAAAAAAGCCCCTGTCGTGAAACAAGGGCTTTAGAGAGAGCGAGAGACGAGGTTCGAACTCGCGACATCCACCTTGGCAAGGTGGTGCTCTACCAGCTGAGCTACTCTCGCAATATCAAATGCTATTCAATCTACCATTTGAGCGGCGGAAATTTAATGGAGTTTATAAAATCGTCAAACGGGTTTTGGAAAGAATTCCAATCTTTTTTCATTCCGATATAATATCACGAATGACATGATTAAATAGCCTATATCCCGTAGGATTGTCTGTAACCCTATATTTTCTCCTGTTTCTGCAGAAACAGTAAAACATCCACATTCAATGCTAATCCCTCTCGCCAATGCTTGAGAGATGGCGAATATGAATACTATATTCATCACAATACACATGATCGCCGCACCATCCACCATTATACCTGCAATTAAACACACCCCTACCAAAAGTTCTAACCATGGTAAAACCATGGCAATCATATTTTCTAATCCAAATGGGACGGCATGGTAATTCCCAATCGCGATGGCGAATTCTGCCGGGTGCGATATTTTGTCAATACTGGCATAAATAAAAATAATGCCGATAATTAGGCGAAAAAAGAAGACAATCTGTACTTTAAAATACCGAGTCATTTCCCTACCTCACTCGGATAGCCCGCTTTGGACCATTCCAGCCAACCTCCTTTAAAAACATATAACTTGGTAAATCCAGAGTCTTGCAGATCGTAAGCCAAATCTTCGCTGTCACCACACCCCGGATCGCCACAATAAACTACCACAGGGGCATGCTTGTTCTGAATCGCTTCTATGGTAAAAATGAGTTCCATTAAAAATGCGTTTTTTAGGGCACTTTTCACATGACCCGCAACAAAGTATGCATCGTCTCTCGCATCTATAAAGAGAACACCATCATCAAATAATTTTTTAGCCAAAGTTAGAGAAATGGCTGTTAGAACTGGCTCGTTTGTTTCATTCTCAAGTGAAATTGAATCAGATATTTCTAATTTTGGAGCAATCCACGGTATGCTATTACTTCTGAAAAGATTAGACCCAAAACCTACAATACATGAAAATAAAATCATAAATACTGACTGGCCGATTGGGGTGCGGATATCCATTAATTTAAACTTTGGAGGCCTTTTTTATCTAAAGTGTCGCAGGTTTTTAACGTTTCGTCTACAATAGCCAATAGGGTTTTTTCACTGGCCACATCGCGTCCCAATGGGATTAATGAGTAAAAAGATGTATTAAGTCCATTAGACAAAGCTGATTTTGATTTTGTTACTCCATCTTTGTATTGGCTTACCATATTTAAAACATTTTGATTGTTTTTATATATTTCTTCTAAGGGTCGATTTGGATCCCGTTTTTGCAAGTTATTTAATCTTTCTTCAAAAATAGAAACTGTCATCATGGCACTTGTCACATCTTTGATGGGTTGGGTGTTATCCGAAATATCCAAGTCAAATCGGCCCACATATTTACCCTGAATGCCAAAACTATATGTAAGCGGCACCCGCGAATCTTGCGATTTTTCAGGACGGGTGCGCGTTGTTTCTCGACTGAGATAAATATAATCTACTTCCGATAAGTCATCCATTGCATTAACTGCCTGGACTCTCGTGGAATTAAATAACATGACCAGGAGATCAACCTGAGGTCTTAATTCTGCTATTTTCATTTTAGCCGATTCAACATAATCCTTTACTTCAATGGCTTTTTCTGCTGCGGGAAGAGCTGTCGTAATACCAAATACGCCAATTTTTAATCCATTCTTTTCGATTATTTCATGTGGAATAAAAGCCAATTCTTCTGTGCCAGCTTTTACGATATTTGAAGATATAAAATTCGTGCCAAATGTGGTTTTCATTTCCTGAAGAAATTCATATCCTGCTGCCAAATCAAAATAGCCTACGTTATATATATAATCACCCATCGTTGCTGACGATTCTAAAAGCGTCTTCGCTTTAAGTTTGGATGATGCTTCTTTCCCCATGACAAGGTAGTAGTTATCAAACAATGCATCACCTGCATCTAAAAGAATAGGATCAACACCGCTATCTTTTACCTGACTAATATAAGTAGATCTTCTGGGCAGACCGCCCAGTGGATTGGCCTTTCATCCGCAGGGGTCAAGTTGACCCCGAACGTTGGTTGTTACCAAAAAGGTTATTTCTTTTGCGCTGGTTTCCTTTTCTGCACAGGACCATATTCCCAATAGCAACAGAACCCAAGTGATTGATTTGTAATATTTCATATATGAATTTATTCCTTTTATAGTGCGATTCCCAACAGTCTAGCCACCAGAAGGTTTTGCCCTATACCCCTTTTTAATTAAAATGTTTAAAACTAATTCGCGGACATTGCCCTGGACGAGAATTTCATTATGTTTCACCGTACCGCCAACGCCACATTTTTTTCTTAATTCTTTTCCTAATGCGTTACAGTCATTTTTGGTTCCAACAAATCCTCGAATGAGGGTGACTATTTTACCGCCGCCTCTGCGATCCAAATGCACGCGAAGATCTTGCTCTGATTTACATAATTCTTCTTGTGGTTTAACATCTTCAACGATGGTTTCAGGGTGGGTTGAGTAGATTATATTTGTACGGCGGTGATCCATGTCTATTTCATCGACTGATGAACAACTAATTCAAGATCAATGATTTTTTCTGAGACCAAGTTTTTAAGTCTTCAGAAACAAATGCATGACCATTTTTAGCCATAGCGAGGAAGATTTGTTTGGACCCATCACTACCAGGTAAAATAGATAATGAAATAAATTGGTGATCGTCTGTGGCGACACGACTCAAATATTCATATCCATCACCAGCAGTGACTGGGTTTTTATTTTTCATAATAAAAACGCGTCCGTAGGATGTCAACAAAGCGAATCCCATTTCAGAAATACCAAATCGATAATGGATCGTACTCACCACCTGTTCCGGCATGGATTTCATCGCATCTATCATCAGGGCTTTACTCCCGGACTTGATATCTGCTAAGGTATTTTCAAGCTGCTGAACTAATTCCAGAGAAACAGATTTACCATCTTTTCCAGGGCCGCCTGGCAATCCCTTTTCACCTGGTTCACCTTTTTCACCTCGAGGGCCTGCTTCTCCAACAGATCCTTTTTCCCCAGGTTGGCCCTGTGGACCTGGGCTTGAAGATGGTACACATGCACTAAATAACAGTGCAAAAACAATTAAGAATATTCTCATGTATTAAATAAAAATTGAAATGCTCTGGCCCAAGCCATTGACATAATGATAAATAATTCACTTAAAATTGCCGTTCCAAAGAATATAATCGCCCTGCGAAGGTGTTTGTTCTTGTATGCATTAATATGACCCAATGCATATAATTGGGAAGAAAACATCATATAGGTTTCTTCACTATTTTCTGTGACTTCGTATAAATAATTGGCGTACTCAACTGGATTTTTGAATTGAATGATACCACCAAAAAAAGTCGCGTTTATATCCGGAAGCTCCTCTTGCGCTTGGTCATTCCGCATTCGAGGTACAATCACCAACATTAAATTCCCGATCGCAAATAAGGCTGCAATAAAATAGATGATCACCATGGCCACATTAAACCAGTTAATATTAATTTTTAGAAAATGGACAATAAAGAAGACCATAAATACACCCAAAATAGACATGAGCGTAAATGCTTTTTGATCGGTCCTTTGTAAAATATTCTGTTCGCTTTGAAGAATTTGGAATATAGGTGCAATATTACTGTGAACGTCCGGTGCACTATTTGTTGATTTTTTTTCAGTCATAAGTCTCCTTTTACCCTACCGGGGTTATATCCATATATAAGCGATTAAAGATTACGTTAATCTCTTTGCAAGTTTCAAATGGAAAAGGCCATCCAATCAATGAATGGATGGCCTTTAATTTAATGTATTTTATGGTCTATATTATTTTCTGGGACGGGCTTCATTCACAACGAGTGCGCGTCCAGCCAATTCTTTTCCAGATAATGCTTCAATAGCGGCTTTTGCGTCATCGTCAGAGGACATTTCAACAAAGCCAAATCCTTTTGACCGACCATTATAACGATCAGAAATGATTTTAGCAGAAGTAACTTCACCAAATTCTTCAAACGCACCTTTTAGGTCGTCTTCAGAAAGGTCATAGCTTAGGTTTCCGACATAGATATTCATATTATCTTTTTCCTTTTAGTTATTCTTATCAATTGTAGGCTGCGATAAAATGAACTTCATCATATCATATAATTAACAAAATGCAGTCATCTCGAGCAAATCCTATCACGCGAATTTATTACTTATTTCACTATTTATGTGCAAACTTATGACAGAAAGCAAAAGAGTGGATAAACAATAAATTGTGGAGCCGGACGGGATCGAACCGACGACCTCTTGACTGCCAGTCAAGCGCTCTCCCAACTGAGCTACGGCCCCAGAAACAGGGGCGAAATTATAGTTATAATTTAACATTACACAATTAATTCTTCCGTTCCACCAATGGCTTACCCAAAAGATGATCATTAAAATAAGTAATCATTTTTTTATAAAGATTTTTTCGCGCATTACCGCCGGACATCCCATGGGGACGATTTGGATAATAGAAAATATCTAATTGTTTATCATGCTTCACAAATTCTTCCACCAGCCAGGTCGTATTTTGTGAATGTACATTATCATCACCTGTCCCATGGATAACCAGTAATTTCCCATTAAATCGATCTACGTAGGACAAAACCGATGTAGAGTCATACCCAGCACCATTATCCTGTGGCAACCCCATGGAGCGTTCTGTATAAATGGAATCATACAATCGAAAATCCATGACCGGTGCCACCGATACGCCCACATCAAATAAATCAGCATTTTTTGTCAGCATGAGTCCTGTAAAATATCCACCGCCAGACCAACCCCATGCACCAATACGATCGGGATCCGCAATCCCCTGCTCCACTAAATATCGTACCCCAGTAGCCGTATCCTTAGCTAGGTATTGAGCCATATCTCCATAACTTAAATTTTTAAATGCTTCTCCCCTGCCGCTCATTCCCCGGGCATCCATAGAGAAAATAATAAATCCCTGCTGAACCAAATATTGGTTCCACAAACCGCTCCATCGGTTATTAACGATCTGGGTGCCGGGCATACCATATCCATAGACAATAACCGGGTAACGTTTTCCTTTTACATAGTCCGGTGGATAGGTCAAAATACCATCCAATGTGGTGGAACCATCTGCCGTTTTGAAGTGGATAATTTCAGGATAGGACCAATCATAAACCTCAAACTGTGATTTGTCCGTTTCATCCAGAACCCTTAGTACGTTTCCATCCATGTTTTTCAGAATATGTTTCGTTGGCGTTTGTATACTAGAATAGGTGTCAATAAAGGCATTGCCTTTTGGCAAAACTTTTATGGAATGTGAGCCTTTTTCTTTGGTTAACAGTTTAAGATTGGTGCCATCAAAATTGACGGAATAAAACCGCGTTTCAAATACTGATGCTTTATTGGCGGTAAAATAAACAATTTCATTTTCCTCATCTAAGTGTATAATCCTTTTTACTTCCCATTCACCATCGGTGATTTGCTGCACCAAATCACCGGCGGCAGTATGAATGTATAAATGGTGCCATCCAGAACGTTCAGACATCCACAGAATATTACCATTTTTTAAGAATTTATAATTTCGGTGAAGTCCAACCCAACCAACTTCATCCGATTCACTCAGACCGCTAATAGATTTTCCGCTTTTTGTGGCTACCGTTAAAAATTCCCAGTGTTTTTGAAGTCGATTCATCCGCATAACTGTTAACTTTTTCTCCGCCGACCATTCCATCCACGGATAGTAAGTGTCTTTTATATCGCCAATATTCATTGATTTTCGCCGACCCTTTTTAACATCCACTACGAATATTTTCATGGAAGGATTTGGTTGCCCTGCTTTGGGATACCGTATTTTTTCCGTAGTTGGATACAATTCTATTTCATCAAACATCGTGAATATGGGTACTTGAGATTGATCTTCTTCCCAATAGGCAATATACCGGCTATCCGGCGACCATCGATAAGCATCAAATGAACCAAACTCTTCTTCATATACCCATCCAAAATGGCCATTTGAAATCACATCCGAACCATTGGATGTAAGCTGTTTTTCTTTGTTCCGGTTTAAATCGTACACATAAATATTATTGTCTTCCCTAATGTAAGCGATTTTATTACCATCTGGTGAGAATTTAGCATTTCTCAATCTTTTATTATTTTTTGAGACTGGCTGAATATTTTTTGTACGCAAATCAATGACATAAAAAGATGCAAAAAAAGATCTACGCCATATTTTTTTTCTATCTACAATAAATAATATTTTATTTCCGGCGTTATTAAACCAAAATGTTTTCGGAGTAAAAGCACTTCGCCAAGGTGCTTGTTCCACCTTACCTTTTGATATCAACAAATTATTATCTTTAATTTTAAAATCTGCTTCCGTTAACAGGACAGTCGTGTCTGATTTCATTATATCAACTTTTAATAATGAATTCCCTTTTTTGGTAATATATGAATTTTCATTTGGTAGCCAATTAATAATATTCAATGATGCATAATTAAATGGTGATTCTCCTTGAGCCTGATCAAAAGACAACCGTTTTCCCCCAGCGAAAAGACAGGTACTTAGTAAAACTGTTGTTAGTATACGAGCCGTCATTTTAGAACCCTTTTTATTTTTCTTAATGTTGCTATCATCATTTCGTAATTCATTCGTCCTGTATTTACGTTTCGAGGACTGGGATGGTAACACCCCCATAAAATCATACCATTGGGTAATTCATATTGGCGATCATGTCCAAACGAATAATCTTTTATTTTAAGGTCATAATCCTGTCGAAAATATTTCAGACAACCATCAAACCCAATTTTTCCCAAGGCTAAGATCACCTTTACATTTTTTAACAATGCCATTTCTTTGCTAAAAAACGGTGCACAATTTCGCAATTCTTCTGCAGTCGGTTTATCTTGGGGCGGCACACATTTCAGTACTGGAGTCATAAATGTATTTTTTAAAACCAATCCATCATCCAATGCATCGGAATTTGGTTGATTGGATAACCCTTCTGCGTGGAGACAATTTACCAAGAAATCCGCAGATTTATCTCCAGTAAAAACACGGGCGGTTCGATTGCCACCATGGGCGGCCGGGGCCAAACCCACGATAAGAATCTCTCCATTTGGATCACCATAACCCGGTATGGGTTTTCCCCAATAGGTCCAATCCATAAACTGTTTTCTTTTTTCTTTCGCCACTTTTGATCGGAAATCAACAATCCTTTGGCATGCATTGCATTCCACAACTTTTTGATACAAATCCGACATCGATCCGGATTGGATTAAGGGGTGTTCTTCGGGTATGGGATGTAGATTCGGCAATGGGGTTGTCAATACTGAGGGCGAAATCTATACATTTTGGTTAATATAGGAAAGGTACCATTCCACGTTGCGTTTGGGCGGGTGAGACACATAAATTCGCACCCCTTCATTTGAAGGATGATAACCATTTATACTTAAGGATATTAATTTATGGGAATGATGACAACCCTTCGCGACAGAATGCATGTCGTATTATGGGCACTATTAGCATTATTTGTTTTGAGCATGACAGTGGGCGGCCTAGTGGGCGGTGCCAATATTATTGACCAGCTATTGGGACGGATAAGCCCTTCAGATGCCATCGGCGCTGTGAATGGCGAACTGATCACCCCTGATCAATTTAACCAAGCAGTGAATGCGCGAGTAGAAGCGGTTCGTAATTCTAGTGGTGAAATTTCAGACCAACAAATGGAAGCCATTCGAGAAGAAGTTTGGAATGCGTTTATTGAAGAACGATTAACCGCGCAAGCAATTGATGATCTGGATATTCGCGTTACAGATGATGAAATTATTGATCACTTAGAGAATAACCCTCCCATTGATATCCAAAGGTTATTTTATGCCAATAACCAATTTGATAAAGAGACATACCATCAAGCCTTGAATACACCGGGCATGATGGACTGGGCACCCATCGAATCCTGGATGCGTGAATTTTTTATTCCCCGGTTTAAACTTCAGCAATATATCAATATGTCGGCCATCGTATCTCAAGAAGATGTGAAAGATGAGTTTATCAAGCGAAATACAGATTTTACCATTTCGGCCTTACATGTTACATCGGAATCAGTGAAGGATATAGTCTCTCCACCCACTGAAGCAGAAATGAAACAAAATTACCAATCCCGTTTGGACGATTTTCAACAAGATGAAAAACGGCATGTATCTTATGTGAGTTGGGCAAAAGCACCCAATGCAGAAGACACACTCCGCGTGATAGAAGAGGCAACATCGATTATTGCACAAGCGAATAGTGGACAAGATTTTATCTCTTTGGCCAATATCCATACCCAAGATCCGGGAAATCAAATATCGCCCGACTCTGGCCGTGGTGGTGATTTGGGCTGGTTTGGTAAGAACCAAATGGTTGGGACATTTGAAACAGCGGCCTTTGGTGCCAAGAAAGGCGATGTGGTGGGGCCTGTCTTGAGTCAGTTTGGTTATCACATAATCAAAGTAGAGGATATGCGTAAAAAAGGTGATGATAAAGAAGTAAAAGCCAGACATATATTATTGAAAATTGAAATGGGTCAAAATACCCGGTCAGACTACCGTCGGAAAGCCACCCTGTTTAGCTATGATGCACAAGATTATGGATTTTCTGCAGCACAAGATTCACACCTTGTCCAATCACTCAATGCAAATACCATTGGTGAAAAAGATATATTTTTGGGCACACTGGGTCCCTTCCGCTCTGCGGTTCGCTGGGCATTTAATGCTGAAATGGGCGCCACCTCGGACCCCTTAGAAAGTAATGAATACTATGCGGTCTTTTCATTGGATTCAATCACACTCGAAGGTGTAAAACCTTTTGAAGATGCAAAGATTCAGGTCCGGGCGACTTTATCCAGGGACCGAGAAAACGATGCAGCAAAAAGTTTAGCTATTGAATTAAAAAATAGTGTAGATAGCGGTGCCTTATTCGATGCCATCGCAAAAGATAATAAAAGTATCGAACTGATTCCTTCTGACACAAAAAAACTATCAGGTTCCTTTGTTTCTTTAGGTCGTTCAGATCAGATTACGGGTGCATTGCTTAACGCCAGAAATGGTGATTTAATCGGACCGGTTAAAACCTATCGCGGCTATAGCATCATTCAAGTAATGGAAATCAGTCCTTTTGACTCCACATCCTGGCTTGCCCAAAAAGATTTGGTGCGGCTCGATTTGGTTCGACAAAAGCAAAATCGCGTATATCAAAGTTGGATGGCCGACATGAAAAACGACGCCGACATTGTAGATAATCGAAAATATTATTTTTAAGCCTGGATGACTAGTGGCGTCATTTCCTATTAATCACAGAATCTATTAAAAAAGGGCTCCGGAAACCAATCGAAGCCCTTTTTAATTATATATTAATAATTCGGTACAAGCCATATACGTAGCAATTAAGTGATCGGATTCACATTGGAGTTTGGAGAGATAATCGAATCCAACTTAACCAGTTACACACCCCATTAGTATTATTATGAATGTGCCCAATTAATTATTAATCAGCTTTATGCTTGCCTGAAATTAAGAAATGGGTCTGTATTTTTTTGCCCAGAAAACCCTTAATTATATCTTATTTTTTGCCTTTTTTACACTTTTTTTGCGTATTTATCAATAATATCCGAAAAACGCATCTCATACGGTTGATTGAGCACTTCATTATAATGAGTGGAATAATTTTCAAAAATAGCCTTAGCCTTAGCCTCGCGATTCCTATTAAAGTGGCCCCTCATGGCCCATTCAAGGCCCTCTCCATCAAGATTATCCCATTTAAGGACTTGTTTTCCTAATTCACCTAATGGATGCCATTGCCCAGAATTTTGGTAGGATTGGCTTAAACGTTCCGCAATTTCTTTTGCTTTAGCTTGGATATCTACTCGAATATCGTCCATCCAAGATTCATTGATATCGTGGCAAAAATCACCACTGCCATATAGTTGAAGCGCTTTTTCCAATTGAGCAATTTCACTATGGCTGTTCCCTTTGACGACAGACATAAAAAAGTTGAGATCAGAAAAACAATCTTCACCGTAATCTAAATGAATGCTACGGCTGGTGCTTTTTAATATTCCCTCAAATGGATTTAACATGCGTCGGATTTGGGAAAAGGCCACATAACGACTGTTTGCTGCACTTTTGGGAAGTGAATCTGGCCAAAATTTTGATGTGAGTCGTTGGGGTGAAACACCATCTTCTCCATTTACCGTGATAAAAATAAACAATAGCCTGATTTTTTTTGACACCCATTCATTCGGCGCCAATTCTTTACCATATTTAAAGAGCTTGAAAATCCCAAAACATTGGATGGCAATATTATTTGTTAAGTACAGATTCTCATCCGGAATTGAAACCGGAGCAACCCACCTATATTCATTTTCGTGTACCCCATTCTTTTTCCATCGAACCCAAATAAGACCTAGAGAGATAAATAATGCTGCAATCCCAAATCCATATCGGCCCCACGTATCGATAAACGAAACGAGTGGTGGATCCATAGGTGGATAATTAATCGTATAGATTTGAGAAAGAGATGTGGTTAGTCCTTTGAACCCACGACGTACAGGCACCGTTAACTTTCCTGTTTTTTCCCTAATATGGGGCTTAAGTATTTCATCAGGCATATCCAACTGACTATTGGCTATGGTTGACCGAAAATCAATATTAAAAGTTTCCGGATCAATTATAAAAATTTCAATAGGAGAAACCTTCGACATTTTCACAGACATAATAAAATAATTAATTTTTTCTGAATATCCAAGAGATACACTTTTATGGTCTTTTAATATGTCAAAGGTATGTACCTTATTTAATTCATACGTTTGGCGATTAAATTTCCATAAATCATAAAATCTTTGCCAACCCCGTTCCTGCATACCGCTTTCATTCCCCTGACCACCAAAAATATAAATACAATCCGGATCCGGTCCATTCGATACTCTCACCTGATCTCTGGGATGAAATTGGTCGCCCCATACGGCCAGTGTATCCCATTTCGATTGGGTAAAATCAAATTGCTGGATGTGGTTCTTCGTTCTATACAAGCCGTACCCGCCGATCATGAATAAGTCATTTGTATCCACATCATAATAATATCCCGCTGAATAGTATTGGTCCGGTTTGCTGACTATAGAATAATTAGTTTCTTGGTTATTTTTTAGGTTAATTGAATAATATTTAGTGCCATCCCCATAGAAACCATACAGCATCTCTTGTTTCGGATTGATAAATATATTATATCCTTCTCTATGAGTGATATCAATATATGGGTAGTCTTGGGTAAATCCGTGTGTATTAATAGTATAAATTTTTAATTGATCGGTTATAATCGGAATCATACAGTTGTCTGGATGAAACGCAATAGTTTCATCCCCAACGTAAATAAGTGAGTCTGCATTTTGCCATTTTGTGTGGGACTCATATTCCCATTGGGTATTGATCACTTCAGCTCGCCGACCCCCAATGTGATCATAAGCATAATCGCCGGAATACTCATCCAAGTTCCATTGATGACGTGGACCGAGTTTATCATTTATTTTAATGTTTTTAAGTGTCATACTGGGGACGTCCGATTGAACTTCCGAAAAACCAAAACGAAGGCGAATATCTTGATCGTTTAACATAGGGAATTTGATAGTTCGGACAACCGTGTTATTTAATATCATTCTGATTTCATCATGTAACATATTATATGTAATGGATATATTATGCCAATTGAGGGCACCTAATGATGTTTTTGGAATAGGGATTGACATCATAATATCCAATTTATCGACACTAAATTCTAAATAGGTGGTGTCCCGATTCTTAAAATTAACATTGGATAATACACTTTGAGGTAAAGAGTCCGCATCGAGCTGGAAAAAGAGTCCAAATGGTTCCGGATTCCGGATCGTAAAATCAAATGAAAGTGTAAATTCATCCTCAACATGAATGGGATCATCAGTGGAGATCTTTAAAGATGAGAAGTCCCCATTTTCATTATAATCATATTTATTATAAAAACGGAGCCCGGCACTATAATCCTGACCCAATAAACCGGTAAATAAAAAAACTCCCGCCAGGCATGCTAATCTTAATTTTATCTTAATACGCAAATTGGTCAACCTTAATAAAATCTTAATTCCCCCCCCCATAATAGAGAGAATTTTATGATAGATACCTTTATAATGCAAAGAAATAATGAACCGATCTTAAAAACGATGAATTACGGCTAAATTATTTCTTAAATAGCTTACTTATATATCCTTTCGGTCATCTACTTTCAATATATCTACAACTTTATTCTTATCGTGAATAAAATAGATAATTCCATAGTACCCCTGACGAATTCTATAGATAACATCTCGTCCAAAAAGCTTTTTCACACCATGCGGTCTTGGCTTAAAGGATAAAGAAGAAATTTTACATTTTATTCTCTTTCGATTGACGCCATCGATCTTTAGCAACTGTTTTACAACCCCCTTTTCAATGGGTAATATAAAATCGGGAATGCTACTATTGATCCAATTGATATTAAAAAATCGACGAACAAGGATATTCGCCGAACATGCTCAACCCACTTTATTTTATTTTGGGCTCAATGCGGGTTCGGATAATCCATGCGGAGGGATATCCGGATTTAACCAATATTTGGCGCAGGGTTTCTGCATTGCGGCGGTCTATAAAATTACCCATGCGTACTTTATAATTGGGTGCTTCAAAAATAATATAAATGTCTTCGGTATATAACGTGACCAATGTCCGCCTCAATTGTTCCGCATTCTCTCGGGTACTCGTGGCCAAAACCTGCACACGAAACCCTTCCACAATAACCTGGGTAGAGTCGGGTTTATTATTACTATTTTTTAAATCTTCTCTGGGAATTAAAGGAGATATCACCTGGGGCCATTTCGGTTCCGGGTCATTCAGTTTATCCGGATCAAAATCTATTTTCACTTCTTGGGCCAACCCAAGACTCATGGTCGAAATAATGAATATCATTTTCATAAGGCGCGAACATCTCCTGTGGGAATCCATCCTTTTTTACCATCAAGCAAAATCACTTCTAACCATCCCGGTTGGGTGGTGGTGATATCCACTTTCGTCCCTTCATGAATCCGAAATACCACATTTTCTCCCCGGGCAATGGGGGCAGATCGCACATCCACTGCCGATGAAATCACAATGGCTGCCTGTTCGTCAGACACGGCCCAATATTTATCCAACATGACCCATCCCGTGGCAATGACGGCCGTCATTAAAATACCATTCACGATACCCTGCATTTTCCCAAACATGATGCCACGATACCTTAATACATATATGCCCCCAAGCCCCATAAACAAAAACCCGCTGATGGTGATCATATCTAACATGGTTAATTTTTCCAGAATGGCGCGATAAAAAGCAACGAAAAAGACATCATCTGGTGGTTGTATACGATCCCGAACCTTGGCCCGAACAAAAAATAAATTATAATTGAGATCCGGGTCTCTTGGCGACAGAATATGGCCTTTTTCATAGGCCCAAATGGCTTGACCAATATTGCCCATTCGGAAATACGCATTACCCATATTTAAGTATAAATCTTCATGTTCCACCTGGGCTGATAATTTTTCATATGCCCGTGCGGCCGCTGCAAATTGTTCTGTTTCAAAATACCGATTGGCCCGATTGAATAAAGAATCCGGCGCTTGGGCAAATAAGGGGATAAATAAGGTTAGGTAAATCATGAGTTTTCTCATGCCAATGCCTTATCAATATTTTTCAATAAATCACCCACTTGGGATTGGAGTGTATCTTGGGACTGTGCGGCATGGGGACCGAATCGCCCTGCATCACATAATTGGGCGACGGCAACAACTTCGGCGACCAATTCAGGAGAAACCAAACCCTGAATGGATGTTTCGATAGACAGGGGATCCAGATGTTCTGAAGATAAAAATAGTTTGGACTGAAAATATCGGTAGATAATCATGGCCGTATGGGCAAATATATCCTCTTGAGGATTTGATAAATCCTTGAGAGCCACTTTTAATGCACCTTTCGATTTGCGCACATCCGCTGTAGATAAACGATTATCACTCATTTTAGTAAAAATGCCAGGAAAAACAAATAATGCTGCAGCGATTAAATAGGTGGACCAAACCCAAATGGGTATGGATTGTTCCCCTTTTTGGTGCCACTGGGGTGATTGTTTCCGGATATAACGAATATCATCTCCAATCATAGTCACATCTTCCCGACTAAATTGTGTCGATGCAATGATACTTTTGTCCCCGGGTGAAATAGTGATTGGAACAGATAGAGATCGGGTAGTGACAAAATCTTTAATCTTCGGATTGAAATAAGTCAATGTCACAGGATTTAACCGAAATTTACCTGCTGACCTGGGAATTAATATATAATCCATCTGTTGTTCACCCGTTAAATCATCCCTGAATTCATCCCGTTTAAAAGAGGATGTGGGTGGAAAAACTTCCATATTCTGGGGAAAGGATATTTCACTGAGGTTAAATTGGTTTGGGTTGCCCGTTCCCTTCACCCGTACTTTATACGTAATGGCTTCATTCACTTTAACATTGGACGTATCAACCCAAGATTCAATATCGAACTGACCCACGGCACCAGTAAAATCTGCCGGTGGTTGCTTGGGATATGGAGATACATCGATGATAAGAGAATCAGAAATGATAAATTGCTGCTGGGTCTCCCGAAACATGGAATTAAAAAATGGATCATCAAATACGCCACTGGCACGCTTCTTTCGGGGTATTTCTACATTACACGTTACCGTGATGGGCGTGATAGATAATCGACCTGTTTGCGTGGGGAACATAGCCGCTTTGTACAGGGTGGCCACCTTATAGCCTATGCCCTGAATTTGTGTATCTCGAAAACGAACGGTTTGGGACACACGAAGGTCTTCATTCCAAAATCCCACACTTTTGGGATATTCGATATTTTCGATAGATAAATTGACCCGAGTAAACAATCGATAGGTGACCGTTACTTGCTCACCGGGATACGCCTGTTCTTTATCTGGTTTGGCTTCAATAAATAAATTGGCCATTTGAGAACGCCCGGCCTCTTTTTGTACCTGAATCCCAATGGAATTTGTTTTATATATCTGTTTTCCAATGGTAACAGATAGAGATGGAATATTGAGCTTTCCATCCGATTTGGGTAATAAAGTCCAACTTAAACTCCGAGAGCTGGTCATGGCCCCATTCACCCATTGAATATTGGTTTGTTGGGCCGGACCGCTCACGATCCTAAAATTTTTTAAAATGGGTGAAATATTCACATTGGGTATGGCATCCGCATTGATAGCCACAATTTTATAGCCCAATGTTTCATTCTTGGCAATGCGATTCACATCCACAGAAGCGGTGATCGACACTTGGCCCCATAAAACTCCTACCCATAAGAGAGCCGCTAAAAAATGATATCGCTTTCTTTGATTCAAAATTCTATCTACCAATCCTTCGCCAATTTACGGGATTTAGACCGAGCAATTTGTTGCTTTTGCATGATTTTTTCATCTTGCTTTAATGCATCTAAAATACTCTCTGCCTGCTTCATGTCTTGAGACTTTTGTTCATCGGAGGGTTGAGGTTTCTGCGATTGCTGATCCTGCTGTTCTTCGTCTTGTTTTTGTTCTTGATCCTTCGGTGGCTGATCTTCTTTTTCTTTATCCTCTTCTTCTTGATCTTTGGAATCTTGCTGATCTTTGTCTTCGTCTTTGTCCTGCGATTCTTTTTGATCTTCCTTATCTTCTTGTTCCTGATCTTGATTCTCGTCCTGATTTTCTTTCGTGTCGTCCTGTTTTTGTTCTTGATCTTCAGGCGGTTTGGCTTGGTATTTTAAAAATTCATAATTGTATTTTGCATCTTTATCATTTGGATTTAATTCCAATGCTTTCCGATAAAAAGCCAATGCTTCTTCTGTTTGCTCATTCTTATAAAAGGTGTTTCCCAAATTATACATGGCTTTGGACTGTAACGCAGTATCTTTGGATTTTAATGCTTGTTCAAATGCATGCTTGGCTATGGCCATATCTCCCTGCTGAAAAGCCGATGAACCCCGTCCGAATTGGGCTTGGGTATTTTGGTCGTTCTTATTTAAAACAGATTCATAATATTCTCGCGCTGCATCGTATTCCTGACTCTGATAATGGTTCATACCTTTATCCTGGGCCACGAGACCCACAAGAAACCCCAATCCGATAATAATTTTATTGAACAAACCGTCCCTGCCATTCTTCTTGTGCTTTATTTCGGGTGGGCATTAGCATTCCCACGATCATCAACCCCAAGCTTAAGATTGCAAAGGATTGAAACCGGTCTTCATATTCTGAATACATATGGGATTTTAGCGTCCGCTTTTCCATAGAATCGATGGCCGTCATAATGGCCCGAAAGTTTGCCGGTTTATTATCAAATCGAACATAGGTGCCCCCACCCGCATCGGCAATATCTCTGAGGATACCCTCGTTTAATATAGATGTAATGAGTTTGCCACTCCCATCCCGTTTGTAACTGCGTATTCCCTTTTTTCCGTTTATGGGGATCAAAGACCCTGAGCCTGTGCCCACACCGACAGTATGGATCATCATACCTCTATCCGCTGCTTTCCGAGCAAGGTCAATGGCCTGCCCTTCATGGTCCTCTCCATCACTCACCATAACCAACACTTTATATTTGGAATCATCTTCCGTAAAAGCCGATAAGCCCGTTTGGAGTGCGGAACTGAGTGCGGTGCCCTGTGTGGGAATCATATCCGTATCAATTTGGTCTAAGAATAGCCGGGCTGCCTCGTAATCTGTTGTCAGGGGTAGATACATATGGCTGGAGCCTGCAAATACAATTAAAGCCACACGATCTCCCTTTAATTGACGAATCATCTGGGAAATTTCAAATTTAGATTTTTCCAATCGACTGGGCTTCACATCTTCTGCATTCATACTGGTGGATACATCAATGGCAAAAACCAAATCTACACCCTTCCGGTCCACCGGTGCCAATCGAATACCGATCTGTGGTCCAGAAGCCGCGAAGACCAACATAACCATGGCCAACATCATTAAACGGTTTTTCCAGGCAACCCGATGTAAGTCAAACTGTTGCATCAGGCGGGCGCGCAATCGCACATTCGTCTCAGGGAGCACGGCCCGTTTTCGACCTTGTATTGTCCATCCCACCCATAACAGTATTAATGGGATATAGAGATAAAGAATGAAGGGAAATCTAAATTCAATCATAAGCGCCGTCGGTAAAATGTTCGATCCAATGTTTGGCCACCCAAGCCCACAAGTAAAGCGGGAATCAAAAACCAACCAAATAATTCTTTGTACCGAGTATATTCTTTTATTTCAATTTCGGTGCGTTCCAATTCATCGATAGTCTGGTAGACCTGTGCCAATCCGCTGGCATTGGTGGCGCGGAAATATTGGCCATTTGTGCGTTCGGCGATGGATTTAAGTGTTGCTTCATCAATTTCATTCCGGATATAACCCCGACCCGGAATAAACGACACATCCTGGTTTGTCCCCGCCCCAATGGTATAAATTTTAATATCAAAGTTTGCAGCCAAATCTGCCGATGTGAGGGGATCCAGTTCTCCCGCATTATTACTTCCGTCTGACAATAAAATCATGACCTTACTTTTCGCATCGCTATGGCGGAGTCGATTGGTGGCATTGGCTATGGCCATACCAATGGCGGTACCATCGTAAGATTGTTCCGCCACCTTAATTTCATCCATCAATGATAGTACCACATCTTGATCCACCGTCAACGGACATTGAATAAATGATTCGCCGGCAAACACCAATACCCCCATCCGATCTCCCGAACGGGCATGAATAAAATCTTTTGCAGTTTTCTTGACGGCTTCCAATCGATTTGGCTGAAAATCAGTTGCCAACATAGATGAACTAATATCCATAACTAACACAATATCAACTACATCCACTTTTGTTTCTTGAAGTGAATCTCGTAATCTCGGCCGAGACAATCCCATGATTATCAATGCCACAGTTGTATACTGAAGCATATGTAACAATCTCATTTTAAAGCGCCCGCGACGCTTCATATCATGAGAGATAAGTGCCGCTGCAGATATTCGAAAAGACCCCTCAGATCTCTGCTGTACGCTTCGCTGCCATAAGATTAAAATGGGGATCGATATTAATCCAAACAATATCCATGGATTTTCGAAAGTAATCATTGGTTTTTTTGCGCTGGCTCCTTTATGCCTTCACCTACGATGTATAATAAATTTTGTTTCAATTTTCTTTATTAATTGACACGAAAAAGGGACCATGTAGATCCCTTTATATAATGAATGGTCGCGTGTGAAGATTAACTGGGGTCTTTATCCGATGGTTCGTTTTCGGATTCTATTGTATCCTGAGCATCTTTCATCTCATCCTTTACCCCGTCAACAGCACCCTTAAATTCTCGGATACCCTGCCCTAACCCTTTGGCAAGTTCCGGGAGCTTTTTTGCACCAAATAGCAATAGAATCACCAAGGCGATGACAACCATTTCCCATCCACCCGGCATACCGGCCATAACAATTTCAGTATTTAACATAATGTTTCCTCCGCAATAAGTGTCGAATTAATTGATCCAAATTTAGAATGCTTAGCGGAAATACCTTAGAAAATAATATGCAACCACAAAACCAATAATACTGGTAAAATTAAACGTCAACGTTAACCCAAATTTGAGGGTAAACATGATAAGGTCTATAACCAACACCCCGGTTTCATTACCGACTAACCCTGCCAGGTTGAATTCCACACTTTTTAGAAAAAACTCCCGCACAACACTATCGGGCAACACCCACGCTAAGAATTCTCCCAGCAAGGTTCCCAATAAGGTGCCAAAAAATATAACTATTAAAATAACACTGATATCACGTTTACTCATTATAATCCTTTTGGTCGGGTTTGGGTTCTGCCGTTTCCTCAAAACGATCGTGATCCAACATCCATTGCGTAATCGACCAAAAAATATAAACGGCCATTAAGGGAAATAAGACCAACCCTCTGAAGAAAATAATACTGAGCAGAATAATAATTAAGCCAGCCAACTGCATATTATTGGATCTTCCCTTTTTGAAGCTCAAAAGCGGAAACTTTGAAAATCGAACAGGGCTCACCATTAAAAAACTCAAAATAGCCACCAAAACCAATGCCAACCGCGGGTCACCCATATCGCCATACATTTGGTAGTTATAGAGCATAAAGCTAATGATCGTAATCGCAGCCAATGGTGTCGTTAATCCCATAAAATATGGTTTGGGACTATCCCCCGTATCAATGTTGAATTTGGCCAAGCGAATGGTGCCAAAGAGTAAAGGCATAAAACTAATGACGGCACCCAATAAATTGGGTAATCCCTCTACATATATACTATATATCAATATCGACGGAACGGCACAAAATGAAATCGTATCTGCTAGGGAATCAAACTCTGTACCAAATCGAGAGGTTAAGCCCAATAAACGTGCCAATTTACCATCGATAACATCAAATAATACCCCCACCATCATGACCCAACCAGCTTTGATCGGTTCACCATTCAATATCAATGTAATGGCCAAAAACCCCAAAAACATATTGAATACGGTTGCCACATTTGGGATAAATGAACGATGCAATCGTCTGGTTTTTTTCATTCTTTTTCTTCTCATTTTATTCTGCCAATTATAGTTTCTCCGCCAACAACTTTGTCTCCTACTTTGACCGCAACTGTCACATGAGCTGGCATGGTTAAATCGGTTCGACTGCCAAAGCGGATAAACCCAAGCCGACCCCCCTTATGCATTTTGGCGCCGACTTCGGCATAACATAATATTCTTCGGGCAATCAAACCAGCTATTTGCTTAATTTTATATTTCCCAGAATCATGAGATAAAACCGTAACAATCTGCTCATTTTCATCCGATGCTTTATGATCAAATGCAGCTAAGAATTTTCCGGATTTTCGCTCCACTGATTCCACAGTTCCCTCAATGGGGACACGATTCGCATGTACATTAAACACATTCAGGAAAATGGATACCAATTTTGCAGAACCATCCACATCTGGATCATGGGTGTCTTCGACCTTAACCACTTTCCCATCAGCGGGAGAAATGATTAGTTTTTCATCCATGGGGATGACGCGCCGGGGATCTCTAAAAAAGTTAAGCGAAAAAAGAAAGAATAATCCAAGAATGCCATACAAAATGGATAGAGATGTACTATCCCATGCATGGGCAATTATCCCGATGACAAATGTAATAAAAAAAAGGGGAATTAATATGACTCTACCTTCTTTAGCGAGCATCTTTTAGTTTTCCTAATTTCAATGTTCTATTGAAGAACCTGCCATCTCGCCAAATTCGGAGTTTGATCTTATCTCCCGGTCTCAAATCATTAATTTCAACAATGTCTAATATATCTTCCAGGCTCAATACTTTCTCATTCTCAACAGCAATAATCACATCTCCATATTCCAATTGCGCTTTTTCCGCAGGACTGTCTTTCATGATATCGGTAACGATCACGCCTTCTGTGATGGGGATATCTAAATATAATGCGGTCTTCCGGTTTAAGGGTTGGGCCCTTAATCCTGTTGAAAAATCTCGTTCAATATGTCCCTTTGTTTTCAATTCTTCTGCGATTCGTCGAGCGCGATTTATGGGAATGGCAAACCCAATCCCTATGGATCCTTGCCCCACATTGGATCCTGTAAATATAAACGTATTAATTCCAATGAGTTCACCATGGGCATTCACCAATGGGCCGCCGCTATTTCCGGGATTAATGGCCGCATCTGTCTGTATCATATCTTGAAACACTTTCCCACTTTGTAACCCAAAATCGAGGTCCTTACCGCTAATAATACCCACTGTAGCCGTGGGTTGTTGGTTGACATCAAATAAACCAAAGGGATTTCCCAATGCAATGGCCCATTCCCCAATAATGAGTTCGTCAGAATTTCCCATGTTTACGAATGGAAAATCAGATCCCTCTAACTTTAACAATGCCAAATCAGTAATCATATCCACCCCAACGACTTCTGCATCGAATTCATCGCCACCTGGAAGTTTCACGATTATTTTTGTTGCGTTCTCCACAACATGGTTATTGGTTAACACATAACCATTCGGACTAATCACCACACCAGATCCGGAGCCTTTGACTTCTCTCTGACGTACTTGGGGTGGAAAAAAATACTCAAACCATGGATCACGCTGAAAAGGATTCAAACTATAATTGCGCACTTGGGTTACATTAATACTTGCCACAGCTGGACTGGCCATTTTAATGGCATTGGTAATAGCATTTTCCCGATTTTGGTTGATGGAAGATTGACCCTCAACCCAACCAAACATAAGAAAAATTAATGCAATGATGTCGTGTTTTTTATTAATCATAATCAACTTGCGTTAATACAAGACCCTGAGGTGGCGCCTTATAAATATTTACATTTTCGACTGGTTCGTTTATGAGTTGTTTAAACTGTGCCATTTCATATTTTCCACGGGATATCTCTATCATGGTCCCCACCAAATAGCGAACCATATGATGTAAAAACCGATTCCCCGAAACTTGATAATTTACTACGGCACCCTTCTCTTTCCATACGGAATCATAAATAATACACCGACGATGTTCTAAATCTTCGGTATGTCGACTGAATGCGGTGAAATCATGATTGCCACCAATGATACTTGCTGCTTCGTTTAATGTGTCTAAATCAATAGAACCCACAGGCCAAGTATAATTTCGATCAAGCAAAAAGGTATTGGTTCGGGTACGATAGTTGTAATAGCGCCGGACAGCGGAAAATCTCGCATGAAATTCCGGCGAAACAATTTTACATGCAATTACCCTTACATCCCGGGCTAAATTGCCATTAAGGGCATCCTTAAGCGCACATGAATCCATATCCGTATTAAAATCAAAATGGGCCACCTGACCCGTGGCATGAACACCTGTATCTGTTCGTCCAGCCCCATGAATACGAATTGAGGTTTTATGATTTAAAATCTGAAGTGCATCCTCAATCTCTCCTTGAATCGTTCGTTCATCTTTTTGCAACTGCCAGCCTCGAAATCCTGTCCCGTCATATTGAATGGTAATTTTAAATCGCGGCAAAGGTATGGATCCCCCAGAAAAATAATGTAATAGCGAATATTTGAAACAAATGGGGCCCTTTAAAAAGAATGGGATAAGTCACACCTCTTGGATATTGCTTACCGTATCCACGTAGTTTCATGGCCATGGCTACATCATCGGCCCGTCGCAGTTGATGAATGAGCAATCCTGGCATTTCTTTTGCCGCAGTGTTAATGCGTTTCCAATAAGTATAATCCGATTCCAGCCCCAGGGCTTTTCGACAAGACCTTACGGATTGCCAATTTGACTGAAATGTGGGATAGAATCGCAACGTCATACCCAAAAACAAAAAGAAATCTTCCATGCCTTTCCAGGGCTTATCCAATTTTGCCCATAAACTCCTGGAGAGAATGACAATATCTTGGCTGGGTGTCGATTCAAAAAAGAACATCATGGCGCCCACCATGAGAATTAATTTAAAAAATCCCACCATGGCTTCATTCAATATGATATTTGTCGCGTTATCTGTTAGTAATAATGAAAATAGAGAATATAAAATCAACATTATTGGGAAATAGAAAATGAATGGTTTTAATCGAAAAATTACCTGACGAATATGTTCTTTATTCATCCATGCGATGATAATGAATAGCAAACAATTCATGATCCATTTTTCTATAGTATTAGACGTGAGCAACGAAAACGAAAAGCCCAGAAAAAACCCTAAATTAGCCAATGGATGTTTAAACATAATTATTTAAAAATGGACGGTTAATGTATAACCGAAACCTAACGATTCTTCCGGCACCCAGGGTAAGACAGAAAGCGCTTTTTCACGTCCAATTCGTTTGAGATATAATGCATCAATGGCAGATACCATATGGTTTAATATCATTGCACCAACACCAAAGGATGCTACTTGTTTCATTTGATCACTCAAAATACGTTTTTGTTCAAAGAAATCCCGGTGTGAATCACTATCCCATACCCATCCCCACTGCGGACTAACTTCATAAATATCATCCATTTCTCGATTGCGCAAATGTTCATCATTATAGTCTTCAATCGTTGAGAAATTTCCAATATCAACCCAGTATTTGTGGCTTTTTCCTGAAGAAGATACTGCCGCATGCGCCACCGCATACGCGATGTAATTCTTTTTTAAAATGTTGGCATAAGTGGTGGATCCAATAATAGAAAGAACCAATCCGGATTCCACATAGGTAAATACCCGACTTCGATCAGAATAATTGAGCGATTTTTGTCCCCAACCCGGCAAGAGCGCCGATTGTAAAACGGGATTCAGATTCTTTTTGGGTTTTTCCTGCCCCAAAGAGAAACCGGAGAAAAGAATCAAACTGATTAAGATGGGTTTGATCGTCGAATAAACCATATCATTTGTATTAAAGTTAAAATAAAACACATATGTGCGAAAACACTTCCATATTTTGCAAAAATTGACAATCTTTGCCGAATAGGGACTTTACCCATGAATACAATTTTCTCTCCATAATTTGCTTTTTGAGTTACTTTTCCTGAAGGATAAATGATACCAGATATGCCTGTATTCGCACTTCGAACAATTCCAGTTCTTAACTCAATGGCTCGAAGCCTCGCCAATTCAAAATGCTGTCTCACGCCTGATGAATTTTGGAGCCATGCATCATTGGCTTCAATAGTCAAAAATTGGGCGCCATTTTGTACAAATCCTCTCGCGACACTGGGATGGCTCGATTCATAACAAATCATATTACTAAAATGAATGGAGTCTAATGGAAACGTGGTGAACTCAGTCCCAGCGGTAAAATTGGCTTGACCAAAATTTAATTTTTTTAAGATGGGGAATTGTTGGGACAGCGGTATGGTTTCTGCAAATGGAACCAAATACTTTTTATGGTACATTTTATTACCGTTTACCCCTAAATAAATCGAACCATTATACACGTTTTGCCCAGTAGAATCTCTTCGATAATCTGCGGTCCCCATTAATAATGGAATCCCTGTCTCAATTACTTGCCTCTCGTACACGCGCCTTTTAGATGAAACACGCATATAAACCGGTAAAGCTGCTTCCGGCCATACGACTAAGTCCGGCGCCATGGTCAATGCTTCAGTATGCAGTGAATCCATCAACTCAAATAGTTGAGAGCGATATGATGCGTCCCATTTTTGATTTGGATTTACATTTGGCTGAATAGCCGCAACAGATCGATAAGGTTGATTCTCGTCAAATTCAAATTTGGCAATACGAAAACTCCCATAAATCCATGGCAAGAGGAATATGATTCCAAAGATAATAAGTGCATTGCGTTTAGTCCCGTCTCTACATATCATCGCATATAAAACAACATTGATCAAGAGGATCCAAAAACCCACACCTTCTGTCCCTGTGAACTCAACCATTTGTACCACAGGTAAGAAAACAGTTTGGGTTGTGGCCAAATTAGCCCAGGGGAATCCCAAAGCGCCAAAACTACGAATCCATTCCATTGTGACCCATAAAAAGGGCAATAAACTCAAACTGTTGGACGTCTTTTTCTCAACCCAGGCAACCACCCAACCCAAAATTCCCCAAAATATGCCCAGGTATAAAATGGCCGAAATCATGGATAGTAATACAATTGGAATACTGGCACCGGAGTTCAAGCCAATCCAGTAAAGCGATAACAAATTTGCAATAACGGCAGCAAAGAATGACCATCTTGCCGATTCCTTTGGTGATTGTGTTTGCCAAATATGAATCAGAGGAACAAACCCAAACCAAGCCGTAAATCCTGGAATTGGTGGATAGGCACACCCAATGAGGATGCCAGAAATGATCGCCAATTGATATGGGGAACGGTCTAAAATATTTTTAATCATCTAGACCGATCTAAATATTGTTGAAGGACGATGGCCGCAGCTGTTTCATCAATACGACCTTTGTTATGTCCCGTTTTTACATTCTGAAGGATAAGCGCTTTTTCTGCACTCACAGAGCTCAGTCTTTCATCTTCTAAAGAAATGGGTAAATCAAACTTGTTTTTTATTTTATGGATAAATTGAATAACAATTTCAGTTTGCTTTGTGTTTTGTCCCTTCATGCCTTTGGGTACACCGATAATGATATGCTCCACAGCATTTTCGTATATAATATCTTTAATTTGGTTCAAGAGATCTTCAGAATCTTGATAGGTGATTGTGGTGAAGGGTTTGGCAATAATTTTTAGTGGATCCGATAAAGCAAGGCCCACCCGTACATTGCCATGGTCAATTCCTAATACGCGTCCCATATTATAACCAACAACGATTAATGTTTAGCACGTTCGACGGAATCGATATTTTTTATTTGACCCATCTTTCGAACCACCCGATCCAGTTGTTTTACATTATTAACTTGAAGGATAAATATGGCTGTCGCTATGGCCTCCTTCACTTTAATATCCACGGATGTTAAGTTGATATTGAGCTTTGAAATGGATTCGGTCATATCCTTCAATAACCCTTTTCGATCTTGCCCAACCACTTTAATTCTAACATTAAATATATCATTGCGTTCCACTTCCCAATCCACCGGTACCAACCGATCTGATTCTTCACTGAGTAAGGGTAAGCTGGAGCAGGATGATCGATGGACAGTTACACCGCGACCCCTCGTAATAAAACCAATCATATCGTCACCCGGAATCGGGTTACAACATTTACCAAAATTGGCCATAATATTACTAATGCCTTCCAATTTGATATTTCGGCTTTCTTTTCGGCCGAACCGGAAAAAATTTGATGTTTCATCTGAATCATCCGGTTCAATCGGTTCTTTTTGGGGTGCAATTTTATTCAATATTTCTCGAATGGAAATTTCTCCCTTGCCCACTGCTTCAATTAATTGAGCTTCACCGCCAAATCCAAATTTAGAAAATGCATTTTTTACATCATCTTTTAGATTCAACATTTTCAAACGACGAAGGCTTTTTGTAATTATTTCTTCACCAATTTTTACACTTTCATCTCGCTCTTGTTTATTTAAATATCGCTTAATATGATTGCGCGCCTTTGAAGTGACGGTAAACTTGAGCCATCCGTAATTGGGACTTTGAGAACTACTGGTTATAATTTCTACTGTATCCCCATTGCGCAATTCACTATTGAGTGGCACAACCTTGTGATTTACCTTGGCCCCGAGACAGGAATGACCCACTTCTGAGTGAACATTGTATGCGAAATCCAATGGCGATGATTTAACGGGCAATTGCACCAAGTCTCCTTTGGGCGTAAATACAAATATTTCATCCTCAAACAAATCAATCTTGAGTAAGTGCATAAACTCTTTTGGATCATTTTCTTCACTTTGGAGAATCTCCAATAATTCTCGAAGCCATTTTACATGACTATCGACTTGCTTTGCATCTTTAGATCCTTCTTTATACCGCCAGTGTGCGGCTACGCCAATTTCAGCGGTTTGCTCCATATCATCAGTACGAATCTGAATCTCGACTAACTTTCCTTCCGGCCCGACTACTGTCGTATGGATAGATTGATAGCCATTACTTTTTGGCGTGGCGATAAAATCCTTAAATCGTTCTTGAACCGGTTTAAAGTTTTGATGCAAAATGCCCAACGTAAGATAACATTCTTCCACTTTTTCAACCACAACACGAACAGCCAAAATATCATAAATCTCTTCGAATGCTTTTCCCCTTTTGACCATTTTTCCATATATAGATGTATGGGATTTAGGACGACCATAGACTTGGGGCGTAATTTTGTATTCTCTCAGTTCACTCACCAGAGATTTGGTGATTTTATTAATATACTTTTCTCTCTCTTTTAGAGAAGATTTTAATTTCTTTTCAATCTCTCTATATGGCTCAGGATTTAATGTTTTTAAGACGAGATCATCTAATTGCCACTTGACCTTTGCCATTCCCAACCGATGGGCCAAAGGTGCATACACTTCTCGCGTTTCAACGGCAATCCGATGCTGTTTAATTCGAGGCATATATTCAATGGTTGCCATATTATGAAGCCGGTCGGCAAATTTGATAATGATGACACGTAAATCTTTGGCAACAGAAATGAGCATCTTCATGAAGTTCCCAGCTTGCTCTGCCTTTCGACTGGAAAAACGAATGCCGCCCAGCTTGGTGACACCATTGATTAAATTGGCAACATCTTTTCCAAAAATACTTTCAATCTCTTCTATCGTTGCTTCTGTATCCTCGATCGTATCATGGAGCAACCCACCGATGATGGTAATTGGATCCATTTTCCAGTCGGCCAAAATCTTAGCAACTTCGACACAATGATCCTCAAAATAGGATTTTCCGGATCGTCTTTTTTGTCCTTCATGGTAGCGCGCACCAAACTCGTAAGCCAACCATAAATTCTTTTCAAGGTTTTCGCTATTGATTTGTTCATTCAGCGTCACTTTCTTTATCAAATCTTGAAAGGGTTTTGGAAATTCACCCACGAGGAGCGGAATAAATTTAGAGAGAGGGTTTTCCATTAAAACGGAGAATCAGATTCCATTTCAGAAAAAGCAGACATATTTTCAAAACGAGCAAACCGATCAACAAATGTTGCCTCTACAATACCCGTCGGGCCATTTCTTTGCTTGGCCACAATGATTTCTGACTTACCTCGATCCTCATCCTCTTGAGAGTAAACCCAGGGGCGATATAAAAAGACGACCACATCCGCATCCTGTTCAATTGCACCCGATTCACGAAGATCAGATAATTGGGGACGACGGTCACTCCGGCTTTCCACCGCGCGTGATAACTGAGATAAACCAATCACTGGCACTTCAATTTCTTTTGCCAATGCTTTTAAGGATCGGGAGATTTGAGAAATCTCCTGTTGACGACTTTCGGCACCTTTTGGTCCGGTCATTAACTGAAGATAGTCCACTATAATTAATCCAATGTCATGTTCCGCTTTTAATCGGCGTGATTTTGCCCGTACTTCTAAAACTGACATACCCGGTGTATCATCGAGGTAAATCGGTGCTTCCGCTAAATTTCCCACGGCGATACTTAAATTTTTCCATTGCGCTTTCGGTAATTTTCCAGTCCGAACCAAATGACTATCTACCCGACCTTCAGCGCATAATAATCGCATGGCCAGTTGATGATTTGCCATCTCAAGACTGAAAATACCCACACCAGTTTTATCCATCACAGCTGCATTGCGCCCCATAGATAAAGCCAATGCCGTTTTACCCATTCCCGGTCTTCCTGCAACAATAATTAATTCCCCAGGGTGAAATCCGGATGTCATATCATCTAAATCAATTAATCCAGAAGGGACACCGGTAACACTCCCCGGTTTCGAAGCTATTTTATCCAGTTCTTCAAATGTATGATGGAGAATGGGATCAATATGCTGAAACCCGCCTCGCAATCTTTTTTCCGATATATTAAAAATAGCCGATTCAGCAGAATCTAAAATATCATCAACATCTTGAGAATCATCAAAGGCCTCTTTAGACACTTCATGAGATACTTGTATAAGTTTTCGTAAAAGATGTTTTTCTAAAATTATTTTTGCATAATGTTCAACATTCGCTGTTGTGGGGACAGATTCAGCTAACCCTGTGATGTAATACGCACCGCCGACCCCTTCCAATTCTTTTTTCTTTTTTAAACGATCAACAACTGATATGGCATCGATCGGTTCACCTTTCTCAAACAAATCGCTCATACAAGTAAAGATGCGTACATGGGCATCTTTATAAAATTGATTCGCCGACACCCATTGCATCGCCTTACTCACCGCCTCTTTTGTAGTCAGCATTGATCCCAATACCGCTTGTTCAGCCTCCAAGGCTTGAGGCTGTGCTATTATATTTAATTCGTTATTTTTAGCCATTTTCTATTCATCAATAATGGAGCGAATCCACTTGAAATCCTTCCATGTTTCCGGTTTCCAGTTTGGGTTTCTCAGTAATGCTGCCGGATGGTAAGTCACAATTAAAGGTGTACCATGATAATCGTGCAAAATACCTCTCATACTTTTCAACGGTTTGTCCACATTGAGTAAGGTCTTTCCGGCGACTCTGCCTAAAGCTACAATGAGTTTAGGCTGAATCAAATTAATTTGATGAATTAAATACGGTTCACATTCCGCAACCTCATCTGGAAGTGGATCGCGATTCTTGGGGGGTCTACATTTTAGAACATTACAAATATATACGTCTTTTTGACGTGATCGATCAATTGCGGTCAGAATTTTATCTAATAATTTTCCCGCTCGACCGACAAAGGGTTCCCCTTTTAGGTCCTCTTGTTCCCCCGGCGCTTCGCCCACAAGGACCAAAGAGGCTTTTGGGTCACCGACACCAAATACAAATTCTGTGCGAGAGTCACCCAGCGCACAACGGGTGCAATTGTGTATTTGCTTATAAAAACCATCTATATTCGATGGTAAATCGGGATTCATTTTTTTAGGTTCAGTTTTTGTTGAAGTCGGTGTCTGATCTAAAAATAATTCATCTCCAAATAATTCACGGGTTTGTTTTAAATACTGTGAAACAGCATCAGGAGAAACGGATCCCATGGGTTAAAATAGGTCCTCGAGACCTATTCACCTTCTTCAGTATTTTTCCAAACTAACTCACCATTAATGAATTCGTTGACTGCCACCGTTGTGGCTTTATCAACTTCTTCATAATCCTCAGGATTCTTTTCATCGATTTGATCGTAAACACCCATTTCTACATCTTCAGTAGTAATCATCATATCATCCATGATCCTGTTGTTCAACACTTGCTTTGCCCGTCTGGACATAACAACCACTGCTTCGTAAACATCCGGTGTTTGTTCTTCTAGTTTTCTAATGGAAACTGGTTCAAGAGCCATAATACACTTCCTCGTTTTCGTTTGTTAAAATATTCATTATTTCATCTACGGCACGGTCCACATTATCATTAATAATATGAAAATCAAAATGAGACTTATATTCCAGTTCTGCACTAAGTCTCTCTAACCTTTTGGTGATTCTTTCTTCAGAATCAGTACCCCGATTCACCAATCGTGTGCGAAGGTCGTCCAAACTGGGTGGCTGGACAAAAATAGAAATGGTTTTACCCGGGTATAATGTTTGTAATACAATAGCCCCTTTTACATCTAATTCCAACAATAGATATTTCTGTCCATTGATGGCATCTTCGATGGTGGACTTTAAGGTGCCATAATAATAATCACCATGAATTTGTTCCCACTCGACAAAATCATTATTTACGATACCTTTTTTAAAGGATTCATTGGTGAGAAATGTATAATCAACCCCATCGACTTCGCCATGACGTTTTTCTCGTGTTGTACACGAAACAGAAAAATGAATTGACGGGTTCCGTTTTTGCAGTACCCGACATATGGTTGTTTTACCTGATCCAGAAGGAGCTGAAATAATTATTATATTCTTCATATTCTATAAAATATTTTGGATTTGTTCACGCATTTTTTCCGCTTCATCCTTTAAGGTTATGACGTGATTTACGATGAGTTCTGACGAACTTTTTGACCCAATTGTATTAATCTCTCTACTCATTTCCTGGAGGAGAAAATTTAATTTTTTACCCGCAGATCCATTTACCCCTAACAATGTTTTAAATTGTTGAAAATGGCTTTTGAGACGAACCGTTTCTTCAGTCACATCCGCTTTTTCAGCCAACATGGCAATTTCTTGAGCCATGCGGCTTTCGTCAACAGCAGTCCCATCTAATAATTCTGAAATGCGCGATTTTAAGCGATTGATCCTTTTTTGAAATTCTTTTGGTAATTCTTTTTCCACCTCTGATAAAATATGTTCTAACGTAGATAATCTTTCTTCAAAATCGGTTTTGAGTTTTAACCCTTCAGATTGGCGCATTTGAATCACTTCATCGCAGGCGTTGGTCACAGCTTCAATTAAATGATCTGACCCAGGAGAATCTGCATCCACATGGGTAAATAAATCGTTTGCATTCATGATATCACCCATATCCAAATGGCGTCCATAATCTTTTTGAATTTGGAGTAGAATAGTTTCAACAGCTTCAAATCGATCTTTATTAAATGATAGCGTTTGTGACTGGCCACCACTTTCTATTTCAAGATTCAAATGAATCGTTCCCCTAACGAGTTTTTCAGATATCACGTCCCGTATTTTTTTATCATCAGAAGGGTCAAGGTCTATTCCGCGTATTTTTACGTCAAGAAACCGTCCATTCACCGCCTTAATGAGGACGCTTACCTTAATGGCTCCTTTACCGGTTAAACCCCGGCCATATCCTGTCATACTTTGAATCATAATATTTCGCTTTGAATAAAGCTGGCAAATTTACACTTTATATTTATAGTATTCCAACGAATGCGTTCTTTCTTTTTATTGAATCTTTACTAAATTTCCCCCTTATGAACAAAGTCTTTATAACCGGTGCCAGCAGTGGGATTGGCGAATACTTAGCTTATGCCTATGCCAAACAGGGTTATTTTATTGGTTTGGTGGCGCGAAGAAAAGACCGTCTAGATCAGGTGGCCATCCAATGTACAGAACTGGGTGGTCAAACAAAAGTTTATCCATTAGACGTTCTAAACGATGTTGAATGTAAGTCTGCTATAGCGGACTTTATTGCCCTACCGGGAGAAATGGATACTGTTTATGCCAATGCAGGTGTGGGCAGTCCCGATGGATTAAGTTCTGGCAGTGCTGAAAAGATGAACCATGTATTAAGTGTGAACATTTTGGGTGTAACCAATACAGTCATGCCATTTATTCCCCATTTTAAAGAAATACGAAACGGTAAAATTGCGATAATCAGTTCTGTCGCCAGTTTTCGGGGATTGGCCCATCATTCCGCCTATAGCGGATCCAAAGCAGCCGTTCGAAATATGAGTCAGGGGTGGGGTACGGCACTACATAAACATGGCATTTCTTTTACGGCAGTCTGTCCGGGGTTTATCAAAAGTGAAATGACTGGAGATAATGAATTCCCCATGCCATTTCTCATGGAAACGAAAGTTGCCGCTCAAAAAATTATCCACGCTGTTAATAGACGAAAAAAAGTATTTATTTTCCCCTGGCAAATGAAATATTTTTTAGTCCCCTTAATCAAATGCGCACCCGATTGGCTTATTAGAATTCTGGGTTTTGCATAGTCGATATTCCATATTTAGCTATAATCTGTCAATCATTCCCCTAATCCAGCCATAGTTTATCGATAACGATACCATATGAGATACACCCAATCCGGATCCGGTTGGCTCATTTAAAAACGCATAATCCAAAGATAAATTATCCCAACTAAGTCCAATACCACCTGTGGTTGACCCAATGGTATTTCGCCCCAACCGAAGTGCAATTTTATTGTCATAAACGCCATTAAATCCAAATCGAATATTGGCCCCATGGTTGCCCAAATTTATATCATCATCTATAGATTTACCGCCGCCATCCGAAACAATATTCACCATACCTGAAATCGACACGGGGAAATTACTGAATTGATGCGAATGGGATATGCCGGTCATCACTGAAGGTTTAAATCGTTCAACCGTTCCATTCTCCCACACTTGCCAACTGGTGGTTATATCCCGAATTGTGAGTCCCAATCGACCATTTTTCCATGGAATGGCCAATACACCAAAATCAAGCCCAATCCCAGAGCCGGTGTGTTCTCCGATTGAGTGAAAAAGAGTTTTCACGGCAATCCCAAACTCAATATTATTATTTTTCCATGAAGTGCTTAAATGAAGACCTAATTGCCTTTGTGAAAAATATTTCACTTTATCCTCATCTAGTCTTTCTCCTTCATCCAATGTGCCATTTCCCTCGCCAATATCCCCGGTGCCCGGGACACCATCTAAACCAAAATCTAAAAGAATATTCCGCGTATCCGGAATTTGATCAATACCTTCATGGATGATGATCAGGTTGAGCGGACGTGAAAAATTCTGAATGGGAAACCCCAATAAATCACTGTTGATCATTCCTGCCAAACGGCTTTGATGTGTATAGTTTAAATTATGGATGCCTACTTTGCCACTGGCTGCAGGATTGAATAAGGGCGAAACAGATGTACCAAAGTCTGTAACGGCCGCCCCACCCAATGATAGAATTCGCGCATCTCCTGCATTATTAAAGACTTGCCAGCCATATTTCACCCAGTAGGATTGAGAAAATCCCATTGTACCAAGCAAAACAAATAAAACTGTCATTCTGATTCCTTGCTTTATGCAAGGATGAAGAATCTCAAGCATTTGTATTAATGGCTGCTTTTTGCTTGAAATGCTTCTCCCCTTCATCCTTCGGGGAATCAGTATGACAAACTTGGTGGTTAAAGTCCATGCTTTTTCTTCAGCGCATCCAACTTTCGAATGGCCTCTAAAGGAGAAAGATTCAATACATCCAACTCAGATAAATCAGATTTTAATGCCGATTCTTGTGCAGCGAATATCGATATTTGATCGTCCACGGCTTCCACATCCAGTTTTTGATCTGTGGGATGATTTGCCAAATGATAATTTAAAATTTCTGTCGCTCTCGAAATAACTTGTTTCGGCAACCCAGCCATCTGCGCCACATGAATCCCGTAACTCTTATCACCCGGTCCCGGCATAATTTGACGCAAGAAAACAATTTTATCTCCAAATTCTTTCACGGCGATATGATGATTTTCTAAACGTTCTAAGGATTTCTCCAAATCCGTCAATTCATGATAGTGGGTGGCAAATAATGTCCGCGCCGACACCGTTTCATTATTGTGCAAATGTTCTGTAATCGCCCAGGCCAAAGACAAGCCATCGTAGGTCGATGTGCCTCGACCAATTTCATCTAAAAGGATGAGGCTCCTTTCAGTGGCATTGTTTAAAATGTTGGCTGCCTCATTCATTTCCACTAAAAATGTACTCTCCCCGCCCGCTAGATTATCACTCGCCCCCACCCGGGTAAATAGTTTATCCACAAGCCCGATATTCGCCGCCTTTACCGGGACATAACAACCCACTTGGGCCATGAGTACAATGAGTCCGATTTGACGTAAATAGGTAGATTTTCCCGCCATATTTGGTCCGGTAATAAGGTGAATCTGACTATTCACTGTATCCATCGTCAAATCGTTGGGAATAAATCGCTCCGTAGCAGGTAATAGCTGTTCCACCACTGGATGGCGACCATCTTTTATTTCGAGGACACTTTTCGAATCGAGCCTGGGACGAACGTACTTATTCGCTTTGGCCACTTGTCCAAAATTAGTCAGTACATCTAATCGACTTAAAACCGATGCATTCTCTTGTAACGTGGCTGCATTGGATAGTATTTCATGACAAAGATTGGTGAATAGTTTTGATTCAATGGCTTCAATCTTTTCTTCTGCGGATAAAATCTTTTCTTCATATTCTTTCAATTCCGGTGTGATATACCGTTCAGAATTCACTAAGGTTTGTTTTCTGATATAGGATTCCGGCACTTTTTCCCCGTGGGCTTTGGTAATTTCCAGAAAATAACCGAAAACGCGATTATACCCGATTTTCAATGATGGAATCCCGGTCTGTTCCCGTTCAGACGATTGTAGTTCTGCAATCCATTCTTTACCCCCAGACCTCAACTTCCGAAGTTCATCCAATTCTTCATCCACCCCGGATAAAATAACATTCCCTTGCTTTATTTGAGAGGGCGCATCCAAATCCAGTGTTTGGATAATTGTATCTTTGACCTTATCTGTATCTCCGAATTGTTTGGTAAATGCATTTAAATTGTTATCCTTTGCCTTTTTTAATTCGCCAATAATTTCAGGGATTTGTTCCAAGCTTAATCGAAGTCCATTGATTTCCTTAGGGGTGACTTTTCCATTATTGACCCGGCCCACAATCCGTTCAATATCGGATACATTTTTAAGACGTTCTCTCATGTCCTCACGAATGCGGGTATCCTCTACGAATGCACCCACAATATCGAGTCGTTTGTTTAATCGTTTTTTATCTGTTATAGGCCGATTTAGCCACTGCTTGAGCAATCGCCCACCACCAGCTGTAACCGTGTCATCTAATACCTCAATGAGCGTACCATGGGTTCCCTGAGTGGCGAGACTTTTAAATATTTCAAGATTGCGGACCGTAAACCCATCCAGACCCATCACATCATTCTCCAATACGGGATGGATAGCTGACACATGTTCCATGGCGCCACTGAGGGTTTGGGTCATGTGATGAAAAATTGTCCCAGCAGCCGTAATACCATCAGGTAACGACTCACAGCCAAATCCTTTCAAAGATTTGACATGAAAGTGCGCCGTGAGTGACCGATATCCCTGATCATAACTATATATCCAATCTTCCACTTTGGTCATAAAGGGTTTGAGTGTGCGATACCAGTCCGCAGTAGAATAAACCACTGATTCTCCCACCAATACCTCTCGTGGTGAAAACTTTCTTAATGATTCTGTCAATCGATCCGGTGCACACTCACCAACAAAAAATTCTCCTGTAGATTGATCCAATACGGCGTAGCCTACATTGGTTTTTCCAAAATGGAGAGATGCCAAATATTGGTTCGCTTTTTGATCCAATGCTTGTGAATCTGTAATCGTCCCCGGGGTCACCACTTCGATCACTTCTCTTTTCACAATGCCTTTCGCCAACTTCGGATCTTCCACCTGTTCGCAAATCGCTACTCGATGGCCTGCATTCACCAGTTTATGTAAATAATTATCTAAAGCATGGTAAGGGAAACCCGCCAGGGGCACATCGGTAGCGGCGCCATTGGATCGTTTGGTGAGGATAATCCCTAAAATCTTGGCGGTGGTTTTCGCATCCTCGCTGAATGTTTCATAAAAATCACCCATACGAAAGAGGACAATGGCATCGCTGTACTCCGCCTTCACCTCGTTATATTGCCGCATGAGTGGTGTGCCGCTGGAATCCTTAGCCACAGTTTTCTCCTTTGATGCGGGAATCACCCACCCGTTCGGTCAAATTATGTTTGTCGCAATATTCCAATAATGGAATGGCCGATTTACGTGTTGTACCTGTCATTGTTTTAAAGTCACTCACATTAAGTTGAGGCTTGGTTGCAAAAAAGAGACATAATTCATTATTCAATTTATTCAAAACATCTCCATGAATCCACATACCTCGTCCCGCTTCAACAATCTTTCCTTCCCTCTTTAAAATGTGTAGTATTTCTAAGGTATTTTTTGGATCCTCCGAAGACAAATCCTTTGCCGATGGCATTGTGTACTCAGCCTGTTTAACAGATGCTTCTAATAACTTCGCCAATGATGCATCTGAATCAGATAATACAACAGAATGACTTTTGAGTGCAAAACCAACTTCAACATTGATCAATTCATCACACATGTAATCCAATATATAAGCCAGCCAATTTGTACTAAAACGCGTTGCATCTTTTAGTCGCTCTTGGGCTAAGGATTTTTTATAAGGATTATACTCATGAAACTGGGACAAAACCTCTCGAATGTTTTTTTGGGCTTCTTTCCGTTTTTCTGAGGTAAATAAGAATCCTTTCTCATTCAAGATTTTTTCCGATTTTATCCAGATTTTTAGCTGATTTTCTGTCGTCTGAAATTGTCGAGCCCAATTCCCCAATGACTTCGGTGATTTCCAATTTTGGTTCACAAATTGAATAAACCGTTCTGATGGATTTACTTTAAGTGTTTCCGTCCATAATTTGAGTTCTTTCCGAATAGGAACTGGATTCGAATCTAACACAGCACAACCACCCATGGTCTCCATAGGTGAAAGGCTACGAAGAATGAATCGCTCATTCATGAGCGCAGCAATCGGTTTTTCCATTAGGAACAGGACATTTCCCGACTGTCCTGCTTCCAAAGATTTTTGCATCACCGCTCTGGCCACCACTTCTGTTGTGCCGATATGCAAGTGGACACGCTGGCGATTCTTTAATTTCCATCGTGTATCTTCAATCAAGGTTACGTGGGCAATGAGTTTTTCTGTTGATTTCATCCAACGTGGATCCGCAATCACTGCGCCACGATACAAATCATCTAAATTGGTGCCTGCCAAATTGATGGCCGCCCGATCTCCCATTTTCACCGACAATGTTTCAGTGCCATGGGTTTGCAGTCCTCGCACTTTGGCCTTCTGATTCCCCGGGATTATTTCTAATTCCTGACCATCTTTAACCTTTCCAGAGAGAACAGTCCCCGTTACAACAGAACCAAATCCAGTTTTGGAAAATACTCGATCTACCGGTAGATGAAAAAATCCGCGATCTAATTCAGTCTCAATATTTTTAGATTGGGATAGTATCGCTTGTTTCAGCGTATCAATCCCTTCTCCAGTTTCTACAGATGTACGAATGATGGGTGCATCCTTGAGAAAGGTATCAACAATCAAATCCTGGATTTCCAATTCAACCAGATCAATCCAATCGATATCATCGGCGAGATCTGTTTTAGTTAAGGCGATAACCCCTTGCTTTACCCCAAGGAGTTGGAGAATATGAAGATGCTCTTTAGTTTGGGGCATGATACCATCATCAGCGGCGATCACGAGGAGTGCAATATGAATAGTGGAGACGCCTGCTACCATATTGCGGATAAATTTTTCGTGTCCGGGGACATCTATAATTGTAATGGATTGATCCAGGTATGCAAACCCCAGATCGATGGTCATTCCCCGCGCTTTTTCTTCAGCGAGGCGATCCGTATCCGTGCCGGTGAGGGCCTTGACCAAGGCCGTCTTCCCGTGGTCAATATGACCGGCTGTACCGACAACGATTTGCATGTTTTTCTTTTAAATTAAATCGCACTGATTGCACCGGTCAAATCTTTTTCCTGCCCCGGAATGACCGCTTTCAGATCAATATAAAATGTATGTCCATGGATGTACCCCACCACCGGAGTTTCTCCCGCCCTGAATTGGGCCGCCAGTTTCGATGCACTTATTCCCTTCGGCTTAAATCGAAAAGCCATACTCTCCAGATTTTCTTCCGGTAAGGATCCACTCCCTGCTTCCACTTCGGATTCAAGAAGAGTAATACCCAGTGTGACAACGGTCTTCTTTGGTAAATGAGATAGAATCGTTTTCCCTCTTTTTGTTAGAGATTTTCTGGATGCTGTCATGAGAGATAGGGTCAGATTGTCTTTCGAAGGACCATCATCACCAAAAGACCGCAAGGATTCTTCTAAAAAGGCTAAACGCCACTTATCACACCGAACGGCCCGGGCGATGGGGTTTTTCTTTAGTTTATTCACCAATGCTTTCTTACCGACGATAAGTCCCGCTTGGGGACCGCCCAATAATTTATCCCCGGAGAAGGTCACAAGACCCACACCGGACTTTACCACATCCTGAACGAGCATATCTTTGGGGACCCCTTTTTCTGAAATATCCACCAGGGCGCCGCTCCCCAAATCTGCTACGACTGGAACCCGCTTCTTTTTACCCAATAGAACCAATTCAGACAAACTCACGTCGTGAGTAAATCCCCGTACCACATAATTGCTGGTATGGACCCAAAGAATCATGCCTGTTTTTTTCGTAATGGCCTTTTCATAATCTTTGAGGTGAGTGCGATTGGTTGATCCCACTTCTTTTAGAATGCATCCACTTTTTTTAATCACGTCTGGAATGCGGAAAGAACCACCGATTTCCACTTGTTGCCCTCGAGAAACAATCACTTCTTTCCCTTCGCCCAATTCGTTAAGGGCCAAAAGCACTGCCGCCGCATTATTATTCACAGCCATGGCCGATTGGGCGCCCGTGAGAGCAGATAGCAGTCCATTCACATGATCTTGCCGTTTACCTCTCGTGCCTGTGGGTAAATCAAATTCTAAATTGGTATAACCGGAGACCCGTTTCGCTACTCGTTTTGCAATGGTCTCTTTCATGGGCGCTCGGCCTAAGCCGGTGTGGAGGACAATCCCCGTGCCATTGATGACGGATTGCATATTTGGTGCCGTCGATCGTTCAATTTCCCATAAAATATTTTGGGTAATCTGAGCTCGTTTTAGTTTGAGTATCCCTTTTTTCGCAGACCGGCGATAGGACTCCAATTCCGATTTTATTATATATGCTATATATCTATTATTAAGTGACTTAGTTGATTTACATTCAAGTAATACTTCGGATACAGAAGGGAGTTCTTTGAGTTGGTTTTGGTTCATGCTTACGGAAAAGGTAGGATAATTCTATTCCTAAATCAAGCGCTTCTCGCGGCCTTCCGCATAAAGAACGCAAATATCATACTGGGGATAAGCAAAATCCCCATGGCGGGGAAGACAGCAGCTACGCCCATATTTTCTGCAATAATGCCGCTAACCCCTGCAGCCAAAGAACCAATCCCGAAACTGAGAAAAAAGCTGATGCCATAACCCAGACCCCTGTTTTGGCTATGGGTAAATTCCGCAATAAGCGTATTCCCAATAGGCTGATTGCTGAAATAAGCAATGCCCAGCATGATGCCCGACAGAATTAAAAGAAAGTCCGATGTATAGCCCATGATAAGAAAAACGGGAATATTAGCCGCAATAATAAAAATAAGTGCCGTTGGTTTATGAAAGCGTTCCCCAATACGCGCCCCCACCAGTTGACCGCCTATTCCAGCAACAAAGACCATAGTCGGAAATATTCCTGCTTTCATGTTTGCGGTGAGGTTCGGCAAAATTGATGCGGTGTTTTCTGCAAAATGGATGGGCATAAATGTGGTAAATCCGTAATAGGCCATGCCCAATAAGGCATTGGTGAGAAAGTATAATATTAGGGCTGGTTTATTGGTCGTCTCTTCGTGGTTTTCAAATTCTGTTTCATTCATGCCACTGCGCTTCCGATAGGGAATGGCCATAAAAGTACTGATAGCAAGGAGTCCATTGAAAATGCCCAAAAATGCATAAGCGGACCGCCAAGATATAATGGCCGCTGCAGTGGTAGCTAAAATGGGACCTATGGCCGATCCCGTCGATCCAAATATCCCATGAATGGCCATGCCACGTGTTAAGGACTTTACCCGATGTGAAATAAGCGTTAATCCCGCCGGATGGTAAATACTGCAGAAAAAGCCCATCATACTGAGACCAACCACCATCATGGCAAAGGAACCTGAAAGGGCAACTAAAAGTGCTGATATAGACGATCCTGCCTGGTAAATGAGCAATAACTGTCTACCGCCAAATCGTTTTTCTGCCCAGCCAGCGGGTATGGCGCCCAAACCAAACATAAAACCACTAATGGAAACCACAAATCCCAATGTACTGAGTCCCACATCAAATTCATTCCGAATAACTGGTATCAAACTGGGCAATGCCAGCATGAGGGCATGGACAGACAGGTGACTGCCACCGGTAATACTTAGGATAATTTTTTCGAATCGGGTCATAACTAAAAAACCCCCACTACCAAAAAGCAATGAGGGTTCATATTATTTTGGAAAAGCAGGTTTAGCGTTTTTCAGCAATACGGGTGGCTTTAGATCCCGTCAGTTTCCGCAAATAATTCAATTTTGCGCGACGGACCTTTCCACGACGTTTTACTTCAATTTTACTCAACATGGGCGAATGGACGGGGAATATTCTTTCCACACCAATACCGCCGGAGATTTTCCGGACCGTGAATGTTTCAGAAACATCGCTACCTTTTCGGCCAATAACCAGTCCTTCAAATTTCTGGACACGTTCTTTCCCACCCTCAACCACACGGACATCCAATATGACCGTATCACCTGGGCCAAATTCCGGTAAATCTGTTTTTAGATGGTTTTCATAAGCTGATTTCATATTATTCATCGCTTTTCTCCGATTCATTTAATTTTAAATAATGTTTCCAAATATCCGGACGTCTTTCTTTCGTCCGTTCTTCCTGGCGTGCCTTACGCCATTCCTCAATTTTTTTGTGGTGTCCCGAAATGAGTACATCCGGAACTGCCATGCCGTCAATTTCCCTCGGCTGGGTATAATGGGGTGCATCTAAAAGATCCCCCGAAAAGGTATCACTCATTGCTGAATCTATTTTATTCAGTACACCAGGGATAAGTCTGACAATACTGTCAATCAATATCATCCCGGGAATTTCTCCACTGGTAACCACAAAATCGCCGATGGAATATTCATGGGATACATATTTTTCAATTACCCGTTCATCAATACCTTTGTAATGTCCACAAATGACAATAAGCTTTTTCACCGAACTATTCTCGATCGCCAGTTCATGTGACCAGGTTTGTCCCTGGGGAGATGGATAAACAATCCGAAGACCATCCGTTCCACCCACATTCTCTATGGCAACTTCAATGGCCTTAAACAAAGGCCCTGCCATCATCACCATTCCAGCGCCACCGCCGAATGGTGTATCGTCTGTTTGACGATAATTTCCTTCACCAAAATCTCGCAGGTTTACCAAGTGGAAATCCACTCTCTCCCGCGCCACTGCCTGCCTCAGCATTGAATGCTGTACTACCGCTTCCACCAAATCGGGAGCCGGGGTAATAATGGCTATTTGGTGTTTCAATCCAATAAGCCGTCCATGGGCGTGATGGTAACCAGTCCCATCTCAATATCAACCGCACGAACAATCTCCGGTACCACCGGAATTAATACTTCCTTTTTGCCTCGCTTTATCACGTAAACATCATTTGCAGGAAGGCTAATCATATCCACCAATTCTCCGATAATTTCACCATTATCCGCTACAACCGTCGCACCCAGCAAATCAGCTGATATTAAGTTAATCGGATCGGAATCTTCTACAGAGGCAAATAATAATTGGCCGATCATGGATTCTGCTTCATCGCGATTTTTTGATCCCTCAAACAAGAAACGTCGTTTTTTGTTTAACCCTGTTACCTTCTCGAGCTTTACATCTCTGGCGATGGTTTCATCGAAACCAATAAATAGTGCTTTTTCCGTCACATAATCATCAAATTGACGCACCAAAGGACGCACGCCGACTTCTCCTTTTAATCCAGAAGCTCGGGTAATTTTTGCAATGGCAAAAAGTTTATTACTCATTTTTATCGATGACTTCGAGACTGGCTCGTTTACCACCTTCTTTTGCATTCACTGCAAACAATAACGTACGAATTGCAGAAATATTTCTGCCTCGTTTCCCAATTACTTTTCCATAATCACCATCACCAACAGTGAGTTCAAAAATGAGACTCTGCTCAGATTCGACTGTTTCTACCACAACTTCATCTGGCTTATCTACCAGTTGTTTCACCATTATTTCTATAAACTCTTTCATATCATTCTCCCTTCAATCTGAAGTGCTTATTTATCCTCAGATTTTTCGTCTTTTTCATCATTTTCAACAGCATCCTCTACCACGTCTGAAGTTTCTTCTTCAGCTGGTACTTCTCCGTCCGTTTCTTCGGCTACCACTTCTTCTTTCTCTTCAGCAGGCGTTTCTTCAGCTTTAATGTCTTCCACTTCCGCTGGTGCGTCTTCTGCTGGCGCTTCTTCACTATCTTTGGATTTTTCAGTTTCCGCTTCAGCTTCCGCTTCAGCTTCTGTTTCAGGTTCTGCTTCTTCAACCGGTGCTTCTACGGCCGTTTCTTCGGCTGCCACTTCTTCTTTCTCTTCACCAGATGATTCTTCAGCTTTAATGTCTTCCACTTCCACTGGTGCGTCTTCTGCTGGCGCTTCTTCACTATCTTCGGATTTTTCAGTTTCCGCTTCAGCTTCCGCTTCAGCTTCTGTTTCAGGTTCTGCTTCTTCAACCGGTGCTTCTACGGCCGTTTCTTCGGCTGCCACTTCTTCTTTCTCTTCACCAGATGATTCTTCAGCTTTAATGTCTTCCACTTCCGCTGGTGCGTCTTCTTTTGCGTCTGCCTCTTCTGTCGCTGCGGCAGCTTCTTCCACTGCAGCTTCTGCAGCTGTAGCTGCTTCAGCTTCCGCCTTTATTTTTTCCTCAGCCTTTTCAGCTTTTTTTGTAACTTTTTCAGCGCGATTTTTTAATGTTTCTTCACGCGTTAAAGCCCATTTTTTCATTTCTTTTTCAATCGTTTTTTCATCTAACCCTTGTTGGGTTAAATGCCAACGATGGGCCAATCCGGATCGTTTCATTAATCCATGGGCCGCTTCAGATGGCTGAGCCCCTTCTTTTAGCCAGTGTAAAAAACGATCTTCCTCAAGTTTATACGATTTATCCGCTTCAATCGGGTTGAACCAACCCAATTCCTCGATAGCAGCGCCATCGCGGCGATTCCGTGAATCCATTACCACCACACGGTAAAATGGTCTATTCCGACGTCCAATTCGTTTGAGTCTTATTTTTGTCGCCAATTCATCTTCTCCTTAGTCTAATCCCAACATTTTAGGATTCATGTTTCGGGGTAAATTCATTTTACCCATTTTTTTCATCAATTTTTTCATTTGTTCAAATTGTTTCAAAAGCTGGTTCACTTCTTGAATTGACCGACCTGATCCCTTGGCAATCCGTGATCGACGAGATCCGTTAATCATAAGTGGATCTTTCCGCTCTGCCGGCGTCATGGAACTAATTATAGCTTCAGTCCAAGACAATTGGCGATCATCCAGATTCAGACCTTTCATCATTTTTCGATTCATGCCAGGCATCATACCCACAATTTGGTTTAAAGGTCCCATCTTTTTCAGTTGCATAAACTGATCTTTATAATCTTCCAAATCAAATGTGGCATTCTTGAATTTTTTCTCCAACTTGTTGGCTTCATCTTCATCCACCATCACTTTGGCTTTTTCTACCAAAGATACCACATCACCAAAACCAAGTATTCGATCTACAACTCGATTTGGATCAAATACTTCCAAGCCATCTTGTTTCTCAGATACACCAATAAATTTGATGGGTACACCGGTCACCTCTGTGATACTCACAGCTGCGCCACCCCGTGCATCGCCATCTAATTTAGTAAGAATGGTTCCCGTTAATTTTAGAGCGGCGGAAAACGCTTTTGCTGAATTCACAGCATCCTGTCCTGTCATTCCGTCCACGACAAATAAAACCTCAATCGGATTAACTGCTTCAGCAATTTCCTGAATTTCCGTCATCATTTCACCATCTACATGAAGGCGGCCTGCCGTATCCAATATAACTACATCTACTTTGGAAGCACCTGCTTCTTCTACTGCACTTTGACAAATATCTACTGGATCGCCAGCACCTTGTTCGTACACTGGCACATCCACTGTTTTACCCACTTGAATCAGTTGTTCAATTGCTGCTGGACGATAAACATCCGCTGCAGTTAACAGTACCGATTTCCCCTGCTTTTTTAAGGCAAATGCCAATTTTCCACAGGTGGTGGTTTTACCGGACCCTTGCAATCCTGCCATGAGGATTACAGCCGGCTTCTTAGAACCGAGCTCAAGCGGCGTGGCATCTTTTCCCAAGAGATTTACCAGTTCATCATGAATGATCTTAATGAATTGCTCTCCGGGTTTGACCGATTTAAGAACTTTCGTTCCTTCGGCTCGATCCTTCACGCGATTCACAAACGCTTTCGCCACTTTGAAATTCACATCCGCTTCCAAAAGGACTCGACGAATTTCTCGTGACGTCTGCTGAATGTTTGAATCGGTGATCTTTCCTAAACCTCGAAGGTCTCGGAGAATCGATTCGAACCGGTCTGCCAGCTGATTAAACATAATTATTCGGCTCAATAAAAGCTTGGGAAATTAATTGTACTTTCTCTCGTAATCAACAAAGAAAGATGATATTCTATTGCTTAATTTTACCTGTGAATTTTACCATAATAAATGCAACCACCAACCATCTAACGACGATCCGAAATCTCAATGAAGCGGCGCTACCTGCCGTAAGCAGTGTAACCCTGGATGATTTGGAACATTTCTTACGCATTTCAGACTACTTTCGCATTCTAAAATTTGAAGATAATATCACTGGATTTCTGATTGCGATGATACCCGGCAAACCCTATAACAGTATGAATTATAAATGGTTTGAAAAAGAATATAAGTCATTTATGTATGTAGACCGAATTGTGATTGCGCCCCAGTTTCATGGCAATGGGTTTGGTCGAACATTTTATGATGATCTTTCTGACTATTCAATAGACAAAACCAGCAGAATTACATGCGAAGTGAATATTCGACCCATGAATGAGGGATCTATCATATTTCATAAAAAATATGGATTCAATGAAGTGGGTACACAAAAAACTGAGGACGGAAATAAAGAGGTCTCCCTTATGGCATTCGATTTATAGGATAAAAAGTTGATTTCACTCAGCTTTTTTAATGGCCATTGCCAGAGACTATGGTCGATATCGCTTTTGAGCTTTCAGTAAATATAAATCTGCTTTTTCGGTCTTTCCATCCTGGGCAAGCGACACGATTCGCAATGCTTCCAACAATGGAATGGCTGTATTATCATAATTTGAATAAAATGCATTCATGGCTTTTGCAATAAGATCCACTTGGTACCCAACATCCTTAGATCGATGCTCTTCAACAATGTCGTAAAATCGCTCAATAAAGTATGGTTCCACCCAATTAGGATCCTGATTATACTGTTTTTTCACTTCTTGTTTATGATGGAACTTCAGTTTGGCGCCAGCAGCATATACGCCATTTATAAATGCAACTTTTTCTTTTGCTTCTAACGTGTCCCAGTAAATAGCCGGGGTTCGCTTTTGACTCCACAAAATGCCGAACAAAAGACTCACGATTATTATTTTTTTAATCATTATTCAATTCATCAAATTGGTTTACGATTGGCACCCTTCTACCGATACCAAAGGCTTTTGAAGTTACACGTAATCCCGGTGCTGCTTGGCGCCTTTTATATTCGTTAATTCGGATTCGATTTGAGATATCTTTTACCAATCCAGGATCAGCACCCTCTTTAATCAATTCTGATGGAGATTTTTGATTATCTATTAGCGCAGTGACCAAAGGACTAACCACATCATAATCAAATGGATCTACCTGATTGGGGGTCAATTCAGCTGAGGGAGGTTTTTCAATGGAATTTATGGGTATACAATCAAATCCAGCTTTTTCATTTACCCATCGAGAAAGGGCATAAACATCAGTTTTGGATAAATCAGAAATAACAGCAAGACCCCCATTCATATCACCATACAATGTGCAGTATCCCATGGCCAATTCTGTTTTATTCCCCGTAGACAATACTAGCCAATTAAATTTATTGGATAGAGCCATAATAATACTTCCGCGAGCTCGAGCTTGAATATTTTCTTCTGCAACTCCTAGTTCACTTCCATTATAACTAGTTTTTAAAGATTCTTCAAAAGAACTAACAATGGATTCAATGGATATAGTTCTATAATCAATACCTAAGTTTTCAGATAATAATTTTGCATCATCTTTACTATGTTGACTTGAAAATTTTGAAGGCATTGAAACTCCATGCACATTTTCTATTCCAAGCGCATCAACAGCAATACAAGCTGTTAAACTTGAATCTATCCCACCACTTAGTCCAATTACTGCTTCTGTATGCCCTGTTTTCTTGAAATAATCTTTAACTCCAAGAACAAGGGCATTATATATTTTTTCTTCTCTTATACTATCTATTAAATCGATTGTTTGGCTGTTTTTTACATCAACCATTAAAATTTCTTCTTCAAAAGCTTTGCCTTGAGCAATCAATTCACCATTTTCATTATAAGCTAAAGACTGTCCATCAAATATGAGTTCATCTTGTGCACCAACTAAATTGCAGTATAAATACGATAATCTATTATCAGATGCTTTGCTTTGAATAAGCTCACAACGATCTAACAATCTATCAACTCTATAAGGTGAAGCAGATAAATTGATAATTATTTCAGCGCCCTTTGCTTTAAGCTCTTCAACTAGATCACATGAATAATTTTTATCCCAAAGGTCTTCGCAAATTTGCAAACCTAAATAAACATTTTCGCCATTGATTGATACTTTAACAACGAAAGGTTCACTGCCACTTGTAAAATAACGAGCTTCATCAAATACATCATACGTTGGCAATAATCTTTTTTTATAATGACTGATAATTTCACCTTTTTCACAAAAAAACGCACAATTATATAATTTATTATCTTCCATCATAGTATTCCCTAAAATAATAGGAATAGTTGATTTTTGGGCAATTTCATCTAATGCATTCTTTGCATTTTCAATAAAACGATTTCGAAGTAATAAATCTTGAGGAGGATAACCAATTAGAGATAATTCTGGAAAAACAACAAGGTCAGCGCCTAGATCAACAGCACGATGATACCAATCAAAAATACTCTTTTTATTTTGATTGATTGCTCCAACAGTTGGGTTTATCTGGCAAAGGGTAATTTTCATAAATAATATCTGTTTATGGCTCTATCCTATTCATTGTTCGTGGGTAAGGTATTGTTTCTCGAACATGTTTGGTTCCACATATCCATCCAACTGTTCTCTCAATGCCTAAACCAAACCCTGAATGTGGAACAGAACCATATTTTCTCAAATCAAGGTACCATTGAAAAGGTTCAATGGGAAGGTTGTGTTCATTAATACGTTTTAGAAGTGTGTCATGATCATCTTCTCTTTGACCGCCACCAATGATCTCACCAAATCCCTCTGGCGCAATCATATCGACTCCTAAAGATAAATCTTCATTCTCAGTATCTCTTTTCATATAGAAAGCTTTAATCTCAGCTGGCCAGCGATGAATCATTACTGGTCGGTCAAACTGTTCTGAGATAATGGTCTCATCAGAACCTCCAAAATCAGAACCGTATTCAAAATCAGCGCCTTTTTCCTTAAGTATCTTCGCAGCCTCATTGTATGTAATTCTAGGAAACGGTGGTACAACCTTTTCTAATGATGATGTATCTCGCTCAAGCACTTTTAATTCTTCTTTACAGTGATCCAAACACCATTGAACAACATAGCTCACATATTTCTCTGCCCAATCCATATTTTCATCCAAATCACAATAAGCCATTTCCGGCTCAACCATCCAGAATTCAGTTAAATGACGACGTGTTTTGGATTTTTCTGCACGAAACGTGGGGCCGAAAACATATATTTTCCCAAATGCCATGGCGCTGGCTTCTCCATAAAGCTGTCCACTTTGTGTTAAATAAGCTGATCGATCAAAATAATCCAATTCAAATAGAGTACTGGTTCCTTCCACAGAATTTCCGGTTAAAATGGGAGAATCCATGAGTGTGAACCCATTATCATCAAAAAAGTCCCGAGTAGCTTTCACTACTTGGTGACGAACCCGTAAAACCGCATTCTGATTTTTAGATCGAAGCCATAGATGTCGATTATTCATCAAAAAATCTGTCCCATGCTCCTTATGAGAAATGGGATATTCATCTGCAATCTGATGGACTATTATATTCGTAACCCCCAATTCAAATCCGCCGACTGAGCGAGGTTCAGCCCGGACATTCCCTGTAACAGTGACCGATGATTCTTGTGTTAACTCACCCTCTAAGTTGAATATACTTTCATCTGTTTCTGCCTTTACAACGACGCACTGTAGAAGACCAGTGCCGTCTCGTAAAATTAAAAACCATATTTTTCCAATAGATCGAATATTATACACCCATCCTTTAAGGGTGACTTCCTTTCCTTCGAAATCTGTTAATTGCTTTATTGTTGTTGTCATTTTGCTCACATTTTAGATTAAATAAGTAAAGAAATTACCACGACGTCATTATTTCGTTCAAAACATCTTCTGCAATTTTGGTTACAGCGGCAGATGTTGCGAATTCTCTCGGATCTCCAAATTCATTATTATCATCTCCGTCTATTAAACCATCATTATCATTATCAATCCCGTCAGAACTAATATCACCGGATAGGCCGTAGGCACCCCATCCTGAAAAATTCTTTTTTATAAGCACTTTATCTTCTCGAACATCATACCATTCCACTTTCATATTGACCGTAAATCGATACTCCGTTACCGCTTCTTCTTTCGTAAAGGTGTAGGGCGCATCTGTCACTTTTGTAATTGTGGCGTGGAGGATGGACGTGGCTTGGTCCTCATCCGTAACCCTGAGAATATTTTCTTCATTGAATTTTTCAATCAAATTCTCCGTCACAGATTCACTCATACCAAATTCTGCTGTTTGGTTTTCAACAATAGGGATGGCGATAGAATTAATATGGGCCGGTATACTCCCAGCCATAGAGTAGAACATGCACGATGACACGACTAACGAAATATACCAAAAAACACTAAATTTGATTATTGATTCAATAATTTTCATGTATAATTATTTTCAATTTCCTATTGTGTTTTCCGCGAGTTTTGTGGGTAAATAAAATTGATATAGATGATTAAACCTTTATCTTTCGCTCAAGTCCATACTGGTCAATTTTACGATATAAAGTACGCTCACTCATACCCAAAGATTTAGCTGTGGCACGGCGATTGTTTCTAAAAAACTTTAATGTACGTTCAATGGCTTCTCTCTCTAAATCTTCCAAACTCATGTCGCCAATTGAATTATTCTGAATAAAATATTCTGACTCAGAGTCTATATGAAGGCTCGGCGTTAAGGCATTCGCCTCTTGGCCAATAATGGGTACATTCATTTGGTCCGTCACGACCGATCCTTGAGTTGCAAATTGTTTTAAGAATTCTACATCCTGTCTCAATAAAAATAATTGGCGTAAAATAAGTTCGCGCTCCGCAGCTTCTGGAGGTTGATTCATGAGCATGGGGAGAGCCGGATTTTGGGTCGATTCTTTTTTAATATTTCCCAAATTTCGCTCAACCATCTCCACAGTGATTCGCTCACCTTTTTCGAGTACAATGATACTTTCCACAAAATTCTTCAATTCACGGATATTCCCTTTCCATGGGTTCGTTTTCATTGTACGAATCGCTTCTGGTATGAAACCGCGATATACAATATCATTGGATCGGGTGAATTCTAAAGCAAATCGTTCGACCAATAGACTAATATCTTCGACACGATGGCGGAGTGCTGGCACCTCTATGGTGACTGTTTTTAAACGATAAAACAAATCCTGGCGAAATTTTCCATTTTCCACTAATTCTGATAAATCCTTATTTGTCGCAGCCACGACCCGAACATCAGTTTTTTTGGACGTAGAAGCACCCACAGGTGTGAATTCACCGCTTTCCAATACCCGAAGAAGTTTCACCTGTGTTTCTAATGGTGTTTCTCCAATTTCATCAAGAAAAATAGTTCCTTTATTGGCGGACTCAAAATATCCCTTTCGATCGCCTCGGGCATCGGTATAAGCACCTTTTTTATGACCAAAAAGTTCACTTTCTATAATCCCTTCAGGAATCGCACCACAATTCACAGTGACCAAAGGATTCTGGGCGCGTTTGCTATTCTGATGGAGTGCTTTTGCCACCAATTCTTTACCCGTGCCGGACTCACCTGTGACCAGAACAGAGATATCGACTGGCGCCACCTGAGCAACCATATCCAACACCTTATGAATCGCATCAGACCTTCCAACCATTCCGGATGCTTTTTGAATTCTTTCAATATTCATACTTTTTCCTCTATTCTTGATAATCCATCAATAATGTTTGAAAGATTTAAATAAATAATTCGTGTTATTTCACGGGTGACCTTAAAATGATTTCTCAATTTCTTTTTCCATTTTGGTTATTTCATCCCGTAATCGTGCTGCCGATTCAAAATCTAAATTTTCGGCTGCTTCAAGCATTTCTTGTCGCATCATATCTACAGCGAGTTTTTTATCTAATTTGCTGAAATCGTCACCCCGACGGCTTTTATAGGGCATCGGTTCGGCTTCATGAATTGAATCTGCGACAGTAGTTGTGCCTATAATATCATCTGTTGATTTGTAAACAGTTTTGGGTTTTACATCATTATCTCGATTAAACTGTTTTTGGATTTCACGACGACGAGTGGTTTCTTTAATTAAATAATCCATGGCATCAGACACACGGTCTCCATAGAGTATAACTTCTCCATTCACGTGTCGTGCCGCCCGCCCTGCCACCTGCATCAGCGAACTACGTGAACGGAGAAATCCTTGTTTATCCGCATCAATTACCGCCACCAACGAAACCTCCGGAAGGTCTAATCCTTCCCTCAGTAGATTAATGCCAACCAATACATCGAATGCGCCTAAACGTAGATCTCGAAGAATCTGTACACGTTCGAATGTGTCAATCTCACTATGTAAGTATCGGACACGTAAGTTTACACCGCGAAGGTATTCACTTAAATCTTCTGCCATCCGTTTGGTCAATGTTGTGACTAATATGCGTTCATTTCTCTCTGTTCGATCTCTAATTTCACCGATTAAATCATCAATTTGGTCATCGCTTTTTCTAACCTCAACTTTTGGATCTAGCAATCCTGTGGGCCGTATAACCTGCTCCACCACGACACCTTTGGCCATGTCTAATTCTCGATCAGCAGGTGTGGCCGATACATATATAACCTGATGTTGCTTGGCGTGGAATTCTTCAATTTTCATAGGACGATTATCCATAGCACTGGGCAATCGGAATCCATGTTCCACCAATACTTCTTTTCGGGCGCGATCCCCATTATACATGGCCTGAATCTGAGGCAGAGATACGTGAGATTCATCAAGAATTGTCATAAAATTATCGGGGAAAAAATCAATAAGCGTAAAGGGACGATCCCCGGGTTTTCTACCTGAAAAGTAACGAGAATAATTTTCTATACCAGAACAGTATCCCACTTCCATCATCATTTCAAGGTCAAAGTTGGTTCGCTGTTCCAAGCGCTGTGCTTCTAACAACTTATCCATGCCACGCAATTCTTCCAATCGTTGCATCAGCTCAAGGCGGATATCTCCCACAACTTTATTAATCGTTGCTTGGTCTGTTACAAAATGTTTCCCCGGATAAATAAAATCTGAATCCATTTCCTTTAGTATTTCGCCTGTCAATGGGTGGAATCGTGTTATTTGATCAACCTTATTCCCAAATAATTCAATTCGAATGCCCACATCTTCGTAAGCTAAATATATTTCAATCACATCCCCTCGTACCCGAAATGTACTGCGTTCAAAAACTGTATCATTTCTAAGGTAATGGATATTTATTAGTTTTTTCAGAAAATCTTTTCGATTCAAATCAGTCCCTCGCTTAAGATGAATCACTTTATCTTTATACTCTTCTGGGGAACCAATACCATAGATACAAGAAACGGAACTAATCACAATTACATCTTTCCGTTCCAAAAGTGAACTTGTGGCCTTCAAGCGAAGAATATCAATTTCTTCATTTACGGACATATCTTTTTCAATAAAGGTGTCCGTAATTGGCATATATGCTTCCGGTTGATAATAGTCATAATAGCTAATAAAGAATTCCACCGCATTATTAGGGAAGAGTTGCTTGAATTCTCCATACAGCTGGGCTGCCAACGTTTTATTATGTGAAATAATTAAGGTTGGGCGTTGGACTTCTTGGATCACATTTGCAACTGTAAATGTTTTACCGGAACCAGTAATACCCAACAACACCTGATGTTTATCACCATTACCCAAACCTTGGACCAAACCGTCTATGGCCTGTGGCTGATCCCCTTGGGGTTTGAAGTCTGATTGAATTTGAAACTCTGACATATCGGCAAATTTACCTCGGTTAGATCATAGGATACAATGGCAGAGAGTAACAATTATATTTAATGATTTCTACAATTTATTCGAAGAGATCTTTCAATATTGGGTTATGAATTGTATATAAATAACGTTAATATTCACCTAATTATTATAAACCAAACTCGGCAAACCTTATGCATAAAGATTCAAATCTTGTTCTTATTTCAATCCTTACTATCTCTTTATATGCTTTTTCTTGTGATAGCAACGCCTCGACCAAAACACAATTCAATATTATGGAAACCACTATTGCCAAAGTACATCATGCATTTGAAAATGGTGATCTAACGGCTCGGCAATTGGTTAAAATGTACTTGGCCAGAATTGAAGCATACGATCAATCAACTAAACTGAATGGGCATTTAGTGCTTACAAAACAGAAAGTTCAATCGCAGGCATTACGTTTATCGGTCGCCATTTTGATGAACCAAATATAATGGGCTATGTGTACGGTTATGAACAAGCCACCCTTCATCGAAAAGCACCTCCGGGGTTTGAGCAATTAAGTAAATAAAAAGAATGATACTTATACCAAAATTCAATCGCACCATTAAAACAATTATAAATGGTTTATTTTTACTCTCTATCCTGCTTGCCCAGCCATTACGCCAAGTTCGACCAGAAGCTGTGGGTATGTCCAGCGATCGACTGGATAGACTTACGCAACAAATGGAATCCTATGTTTTAGAAAACCAACTTTCCGGTGGCGTCACCCTTGTCTTGCGCCATGGAAAAATCGCCTACTTTGATGCATTTGGTTATCGCGATACCGAATCAAAAGACATTATGGAAATTGATGATATATTTCGCATTGCTTCTCAAACTAAGGCTATGATTAGCGTAGGTATCATGATCCTTCAAGAAAAAGGCCAATTGCTAATTAGTGACCCTGTGGGCAAATATATTCCGAAATACAATTCAACCACAGTCGCAGTAAAAACTAAGGATGGTTATAAAGTTGTTCCCGCCAATCGCCAGATAACAATCCGTGACCTACTTACCCATACAGCAGGGGTTGGATGGGGCTTTGGACCCGGCGGAGACCAATGGAAAAAAGCTGACATAATTGGATGGTATTTCGCACATAGGAAAACATCAATTCAATCCACGGTGAATCAAATATCTTCTCTTCCTATGGATGCCCAACCTGGAGAGCGATTTGTTTATGGCTTAAGCACCGACATATTGGGTGCCTTGATCGAGGTGGTATCAGGCCAACCGCTGGATAAATTCCTTCAAAAGGAAATCTTCAATCCACTTGAAATGACTGACACTCATTTTTATTTACCGGTGAATAAACATCATCGCCTTTCTACTGTATATTCATCGACGGAGAATGGTATTGCTCTCTCCCCAAATCCAGGAAAAAGAATTGGGGCCGGAATGATCGGTCAGGGACATTACATAAACGGGCCCCGAAAAAGTTTTTCAGGGGGAGCTGGGTTGCTTTCCACTGCAGAAGATTATGCCATATTTCTCCAAATGATGCTCAATGGCGGTACCTTCAATAAACAACGAATACTCAGTCGAAAATCTGTCGAACTCATGACGGTTGATCATTTGGGATCAATTGAATTCCCATGGACAAATGGCGTTGGATTTGGGCTGGGATTTTCAATCGTAAAAGATTTGGGAAAACGTGGCACTTTGGGTTCCGAAGGTGAATTTGGTTGGGGTGGTGCATATCATTCCACATATTGGGTAGATCCAAAGGAAGATTTAGTTGTTGTATATTTTACCCAATTAATTCCAGCAAATAATATCGATGATCAACAGAAGTTGAGGTCTCTCATTTATCAAGCTATCATTGATTAGATCTATGAAAATATTTTTTTCCATTCTCTTATTCCTTTTACTCCTTAGTTGTGATAATGAACCGGATTCCGATCTGATTACATGGCAAAAGAATTGGAATAAATGGGAATCAATGAATATGAACCATTATATATATAATTTTAGAGCCAGTTGCTACTGTATAGACGAATGGATGCGAGAAGTCAGTGTGACTGTGAATAATAATTCGGTCATTTCTGTTCTATTCACAGATGATGGGGAACTACCTCAGACATTACAAATCAGTGATTGGCATACCATCAATTCATTATTTGATTTGTCCAAAACCATCATAGAAGAAGCAGCCGAATTTAAACTTGAATATGACAAAACTTATGGAAACCCAACACTCATATCTGTGGATTGGGATTTTGAAATAGTAGATGATGAATTCACTTTTTATCTGAGTAATATAAAAAATAATTAGAAAGGATATTCAATGAAAAAAATTATGGTATTATTAATTTTTTCCAATATAGCTTTCACTCAAAATATCAAATCGACTAAGGACGTAGAGAAGGTATTGGATAAGCTACATTTATACGCTGCTGAAGCAAATGCAAAAAAGTATATTGATCTTTTTGCTGATGATGCGGTTTTTTTTGGTACGGATATCAGTGAACGTTGGCCCAAAGTTGAATTTAGCAATTATGCAACTGACCGAATGTCTTCAGGTACTGGGTGGACCTATTTCATGAAGGAACGAAATATATACTTTTCTAATGATGATAAAACCGCTTGGTTCGATGAAATCCTAACTAATAAGGGCTATGGCGAATTCAGAGGAACAGGTGTGTTAAAAATGGTGGGTACACAGTGGAAAATTGCACAATACAATCTCCTGCTTCCAATACCTAATAATCTGATGAAAAAATATGCGTTTGAGATTAAAGCATTCTATGGTCAAAAATGATATATAACCATTATAAAGTAATAAATATTGGGAAAATGGCTATGCAACCGAAGCGGCCAAAGCCGTAAAAGAATATGGATTTCGCACCATGGGATTAAAAAAACTTTTCTCTTATATGGCGGCCGATCATTGGCCATCCCGAATGATAGCTGATCGCAATGACATGGTAGTAGAAAAAACATTTAATAATCCATGGAATCGAGATTTACCTACCGTGGTCTATACCATTTACCAATAGATTGCATACCTTATTAAAATCTCTTTCTCATGGCGACAAACGGATGGTTTTAGGCGTGAAAGAAGCAATTGACGCTGTCCAGAATAATCCGTCCTTATTTTCAACTTTGATCAAAGGAATGCACCACAACAATGAACTCATTGCCATGCGATCAAGCGATGCGGTTGAGAAACTAACTTTTGTCCACCCTCAATGGCTAACCCCACATAAAAGGGTCTTAATAGACCTATTAGATTATTCAAATCAGCAAGAAGTTTTATGGCATTTAGCCCAAATTATTCCCCGGTTAATTTTATCGAAAAATGAAAAGCACCAATTAATAAAAACATTCGTTTCATATTTAAATAATAAAAGTCGAATTTTGGTCACATTCTCCATGCAGGCGATGGTGGATATAGCCGACAATGATGATCAATTAAAAAATGAAATCTATCCTATAATAAAAGACCTATCCGAAACAGGTAGTGGTGCCATGCGGTCTCGCGGTCGAAGGCTTATAAATCAATTGGAAAACGTATGAAAAACCATGTATCTATTTTCAATGATTAATTGGCCGGCCAATTAATTCATATTCATTAGCAGAATCTATTTTCACCTGTACAAATTCCCCTTTAGGGACCGATGCTTTAATATGAACAATATTATCAATCTCCGGGGAATCATATTCCGTCCGTCCTACTGAAACACTATCGCCACTTTTATCTACTAAAACTTTTAATGCCTTACCAATCATTGCATTATTTTTCTCTGAACTGATATTGGCTTGTAAATCCATAATTTCAGCTTTTCGTTCATTTTTTAGGTCAAAGGGGATATCATCTTCTAAGGCTTCGGCCAATGTACCTTCTTCTTCTGAATAGGTAAAAACACCCAATCGATCAAATGCCATTTCTTCAACAAAATCGTAAAGTTGCTTAAAATTATTTTCTGTCTCTCCCGGATAGCCCACAATTAACGTGGTTCGGATGCGAATATCAGGCATGGCATCTCTAAATTGATTCACTCTTTTACGAATGCCATCCTGCCCCAGCCCCCGCCGCATGGACTTTAATATTTTATCTGATCCATGTTGAATGGGCATATCTAAATAACGACAAACATTCTTTGCGTTAGCCATGGCATCAATGATCCGTCGCGATAAATGGGCAGGATGGGCATAATGGAGACGAATCCAATCAATGTCCAATGTATCCAATTCTTTGATTAAATCACTCAGATATACCTTTGGACTCAAATCCCAGCCATAACTGGTTGAATCTTGAGCAATAACCAGCATTTCTTTTATACCTTGATCCACTAACTTTTTGGCTTCCCACATAATAGAATCAATGGATCGACTTTTTTGAAGCCCCCGCATGATGGGAATACTGCAGAAAGAACATCCATTATCACATCCTTCTGCAATTTTCAGGTAGGCATAATGACTGGGAGTTAATAAAGATCGGTAGAATAATGGATCGTCTTTTGAATAATCTTTTCCCGTTAAAAAAGACATTACTTCTTTAAGGTTATTACTGCCAAAATATCGATCTACCTCCGGAATTTCTTTCGCCAATTCTTCAGGGTATCGTTCAGAAAGACATCCCATCACTACCAATTGTTTCAATTGGCCAGATTTTTTTAGCTCCGCTGCCTGTAAAATCGTTTCAATCGATTCTTCTCTGGCAATATCCAAAAATCCGCACGTATTCACAACAATTGTGTCCGCTTCTTCTGCTTCTTGGGTTAATTTAAATTCGTCTTTTCCCAATCCACCCAAAAGCAATTCAGAATCCACCAAAGCTTTAGCACAACCAAGACTGATCATGTTTAATTTTCGTTGTGGGTTACTCATATTACGTCGGTTGTCCCGAGCAATCCCTGGACATATTCATTTCGATTAAATACGATTAAATCGTCCATATCTTCGCCCACACCAATAAATTTTACAGGAATTTTTAATTCTTTGAATAATGGAAAAACAATACCCCCTTTGGCCGTCCCATCCATTTTAGTAAGCATGGCACCATCCACTTGAACTGTATTTGAAAATTCTCTAGCCTGTATTAATGAATTTTGCCCCAAGCTGGCATCCAATGTTATTAGCGAATGAATTTTAAATTCCGGAAACCTGGACTCTATCACACGATACATTTTTTCCAATTCTATCATAAGGTTTTTATATGTATGAAGTCGTCCTGCTGTATCAACAATGACGATATCTGTTCCTTGAGATTTTGCTGCATTTAATCCATCAAATAATATGGCAGATGGCTGTTGAGATTGCGTGTTACACACAATATTCACGTCAAGCCGATTCGCCCAAGTCTTGAGTTGCTCAACAGCAGCTGCACGATACGTATCTGCCGCAACCAGTAGAACCTTTTTTCCCATTGATTTATAATAGTGAGCCAATTTAGCTGCAGAGGTTGTTTTACCCGTCCCATTGACGCCCACGACCAGTAAAGCAATGGGTGAATTTTTATCTTGTTGTATGGCTTTGCTTTCTGGTAAAGCAGATACAAGATAATCCTCTACTTTCGATAGAAATCCCTCTTTTCGATTTTTCTCTACAACACCGAGAATAGCTTCAACCGTATCGATTCCCATATCTGTAGAAATTAATGTATCTTCCAAGTCCTCTAAAGATTCCACACTCACCTTTCGTTGCACCACCGTATCAAATGCATCCGCAACCGTGGCTCGCGTACGCCGTAAAGCTTGGAATATTTTCCCCATGAAGGCCATGGATTATATCTCTTTTAATGCGGTGTAGAAGGTTTTGATATATTTCAACCAACTAATCGAAAGTAAAATAACAGCAATATTAATAGTCACCTCTTGCATCCAAGGGAACGCTTGCCATGGCCAAATATGTACCATCAATGCCAGAGCAGTGATACCTGCGGCCCACTTACCCCACCAGTTGGCACTCAAAATAAAATGACTATGATTCAATAGGTAAATAGCCGGAAGGGCAATTACCACATACCGAACAATATAAAAAATAAAAAACCACCCCGGGAAACGACCCACGAGAGTTAAGTAACCTACCACAGATATAATACAGGCGAAGTCGGCGATGGGATCTAACCATTTCCCAAAATGGGTAACCTCATTGGCTTTACGAGCGAACCAACCATCTAAGGTATCCGACAACACTGCCAAGACCACCAATAAAAATGTAATGGTACCCATGGCTGGATCTCGTAAGGTATAAATGATGGGAACAGCCAATAGTGCCCGGCCCAGGCTTATCATATTGGCCACAGTTAGAATGCGGGTGGGATCTGTGATTTTTGGTTTATTTGACATGTTTTAGTATATAATTATTTTCCATAACAGATAAAGTATCTAAATCATAAACAAAATCGCAATGCGCCGATACAAACTGTTTATCATGAGAGATAAGAATCAAATGTTTATGGGTTAACATCTCCGTAAAAAAGCGACTCAAAATTAGCTTTTGATTCGAACCAAGTCCAAAGGTTGGTTCATCTAATATTAAGACATCAAAATCGCAATGGGCTAGGATAATAATCAATGCCATTCGCAAGTTTGACCATGGGATGTCCAATGCAGATTGATCTTTCATTAAATCCCAATTTATTTGATATGAATGAAGACGGTTAATACATTGATTCACCAATCTTGGATTCATTTTTTGATTCACAATTAATTCTGTCATGAGAGATCCCAACGTGTCAGGGCCTAACATTCGTTCGGGGAATTGATCCAATGCAGCGACTCGGGGCGCTTTGCCATCCAATAATAAATCAATATTCCCTTGGTCTGGATCCATTACGCCACTAATTATTTTTGAAATTGTAGTTTTCCCACTTCCGTTTTTCCCAATCAACCCAATGGAACGGGCACAATCAATAGTCCATGAACTACAATCTAAAGTGGGCGTCTTACTGCCCTTGTAAGAAAATGCAACCTCGTTAAACGATAAAGTCAATTTCCCTGGTGGGTGAGTATAGTTGTAATCAATTTTACCGAAATCTTGATCCACAGTTTTCAACCCAGACAGGCTCAATTCCCATTGGGTGTCACCATATAATAAATCAGCAGGATCAGATGTAAACCACAATACAGTCTGTTTATCTGATATTTTCTTCCGCATCCATTTTATCCACTCGTGCTTTGAATTTTCATTTAGGAATGAAAGTCCATCATCAATAAATATGGCATCCGGATCGGTACTGAAAGCGGTCACAAGGTTTAACATCTCCATTTCACCGCCACTCAATGTTGCTGGATGGCGATGCCAATCATGTATCATGGGCAATTCATTTTTCAACGCCCCGAGTTTTTGCTGAAGAATTTTGGTATCGGAAAATTGATTTTCTGGGGCAAAGGCCAATTCAGATTCAAGCGTATGGGATAAAATCTGGTTTTCAGGGTTTTGAAATACAATTTGAATAGCATTCGGAATACCAATATCATTAAAGGTAAAGTTCGGTTCTCCATCAGATTTGAACCCAGTTAAACCGCGAATAAATTGGGTTTTACCACTGCCACTTTCTCCATAAATAACATGAAGGCCCTCTGAAAAAGAATGGACTGCAGAATGGTTAAATTTTTGAAAATTCAGTTTAAAGGAGATTGAATCAGTCATGAATCAAATTACGCACAACCCTTGTTGCTGAACCCAAATTTCGATGGATCACATTCGTAGCAGCATAACTTGCTTTTAGAAAACCATTACGATCTTCAAATAACTGTTTAATGCCAATATAGAAATCCGTTCCCGAATCAATTGAGAATCCACCACCATCGGCGATTAATTCTTCTGCTTCAATAAAATTCATATATTTCGGACCAAAGAATACAGGAAGTCGTGCAATGGCTGGTTCCATAACATTATGCACACCAGTTGAAAATCCACCACCAATATAAGCAATCTGACCATCCCAATATAATTGAGACAACCGCCCAATGGTATCTACAATAATAACTCGGGCGTCCAATTGATTTGGGTTTTTATATCCCAATCTGGCCGTAGTAAAGTTATGGCTTTGAAAAAACGATTCAGCTGCCGCCACATTTCTTTCTGTCGGTTCGTGGGGTACCCATATAAGTAATAAATCTTTAATATCATTCAAAAGGCTTACAGTAGAGCTCGCTATTACTTGCTCATCTTCGGCATGAATGCTACCCATTAATAGACGTTTTGGACGTAATAATACTGATTCTGTTCTTTCCGCTGTAAATTTATCGGATTTCTGTTTTACTTGGTCATATCTGGGATTTCCCAAAACACGTACAATCGGTTGACCTGTGGGATAAAGAATGTGTAGTAACCGTTCATGATCTTGAGTAGAAATAGTATAAATAGCGGAAAAACATCCATATACATTTCGATAAAAGTTTCGTACACCGGGATATAACTTTGTGGTATTCTCTGAAAATCTTGCGGCGAATAATGCAGAGTGGATTTCCATAGATTTCGCCGTCCAAATTAAATTAGGCCAAACATCATAGGCAGCGAGAATGAGCTTCTTTGGTTGAACAATTTTAAAACATTTATGTACGACCCAGGGTAAATCAATTGGCAAATACACTTTACAATCAATATGTTTATCATTGACATTTTTAAACCCAGATGGGGAGAAAAAACTCACAATGGCCAATGAATGAGGTTCCACTTCTTTTAACCCAGCCAAAACGGGTTTTACCTGCTCAAATTCACCATGAGAAGCTGCATGAAACCAATAAATAGTTTTCCCCGGTCCAATCCGATCCATAAATGATTTTAATGTTCCAAATGTTTGTAAACGCCCGAACATGCCATTTCTAAGCTTTGAATTAAATATGGACCCCACAATTCCAAATATCAGGATTGATGGGAATAGAATAATATTATATATAATTTTCCAAAATATCATGATATCCCAAGACTATAAATAGCGGTTAAAACCTGATCTGCTTCAATCCCATTCATACAGAACTGTTCTTTTCGATAGCAAGGAAAACTCCCATTTTGAGAGCAGGGCCTACACCATAAATCTTGTTTTTCGACCACTTGAGAATCATCTAAAAATACACCCGCCCCTGTTTCTCTTCCTGTTGGCCCCAATAAGGTAACCACAGGGATATCCAATGCTTCGCCTGCATGGAGAAATCCCGTATCACTACCAAGAACAAATTCAGCTTGACTGACAATAGCCAACGATTCACGTAAATTTGTTTTTCCATGGTAATCAACCACCTTGGAATCTGCATGATTTTTAATCATGGTACAAATATCATCTCCATTACCCCCAATCAGAACGGCTTGCGTATTGTACAACGTTGCACATTGGTCAATAACTTGCGCATATTGCTCAGCTTTCCATCGCTTTTGCGCCCATGCTGCACCAGGCGTGACTACAAAATATTTTCCATGCAAGCCGGCATTGGCTAATAATTCCAGTACGCCGTTTTTTTCAGCTTGCGAAACAAGTAATTTGGAAGGCTCAATATTAAAGTTTTCAGGTAGTAATTCTATTATTGGCTCATGGAGCCAAGTTCGGACTGTAAATTTTTTAGAGAAGTCATTTTTATGAAAGGCAAATAATTTAAACCGGTTCCAGCGTGGTTTTTTGATATGTACATGTTTTGTTGAAATAAATCCACGACGTATAATTTGAGATCGAGTTGTACTATGAAGGTCTATGGCCAAATCATAATTCATCATTTCCATTTCAAATCCAGTTTGACGTAATTGTCTATATCCACCATCAATGTCAACAGCGTGAATTTTATTGATAAATGGATGCCCTTCCAAGAGGGGCGCGAATTTAGATAACGTCATAAAATCAATTTTCGATTTGGGTAAATACTTTTTTAAAGTACCGATTACTGATGTTGTATGAACAATATCTCCGATTGAGCTAAATCTAAGGACCAGAATGGTCCGTGGGTCAGACATGACGGTTACCCTGTACGCTGAGCGTTAAAACTAATCAAATCCACCATGGATTGTTTATAGGGCGAATCCGGATATGGTGAAATGGCATCCAATGCCTGGTGATTAAATTCCTCAATTTTTTGTTCCGCATAATTAAATCCACCAGCGCCGTCTACAATTGTTTTTATATCATTCAAGTCGGCATTTGTTTTCTTTTTAAGACCTAATATTTTTTTAACTTGACGTGTTTCAGCTTTTGAAAGGTTTTCATAAGAGTGGATTAAGGGCAAGGTCATCATATTTCGTTTCACGTCTGCACCTATATCCTTCCCAGTTTGATTCTCGCTACCCAATAAATCAAATAAATCATCCTTCAGTTGAAAGGCCATACCAAATTTTGTACCGTATGTAACCATGGCTTTTCGATCTTTGTCTTTACCCGTAGATGTAATGGCACCCAATTCACAACTGGTGGACATAAGTGATGCTGTTTTTTGATAAATCATATCATAATAGACATCCTCTGTCATTGATCTTGTTAATGCTTTTTCGACTTGTAGGATTTCCCCTGCTGCCAGTTTTTCCGCTGTATCTGCAATAAGCTGTAATGCAGCAAAATCTTTAAGGCCCACCATATTGATCAGTGTTTTGCTTAAAATAAAATCGCCCATAAGTACGGCTATTTTATTCTTCCATATTCGATTAATTGAAGGAAATCCACGGCGTTTTTCTGCCTCGTCTACTACATCATCGTGGATGAGCGTGGCCAAGTGAAGTAATTCAATCATGGCTGCCGCGCGATAGCTATTCACCGTAGGTTGGCTACAAACTCGAGAAGCCAAAATGGTTAAAACCGGCCGAATATGCTTCCCTTTATGGCGAATAATATATTTTCCAACGAGATTGATTAACCGAACTTCTGAACGAAGCGCATTTCGAAATTCCTCTTCAAATAGTTTAATATCCTCGAATATGGGCTTAGTGATGATTTTTAGTGTTTTAAGTTCTTGTTTCACAGGTGGAAATTACCCAGATTTTTTTCGATTTACCAGCCAACTCACACCAATACTCAATTCGTATAAACCCAATAAAGGGATGGACATTAAAATGAGACTGACGGGATCGGGTGGTGTTATAAAAGCACTTAAAACTAAAATAACGACAAAGGCATGACGTCGGTAATGGCTCATGAAAGCCGGCGTTAATAAACCGATAACAGATAAAATGAACACCAAAACGGGTAGTTCAAAAATGAAACCACTTCCAATCATTAGCCAAGTGATGAAATTAAAATAATAATTAATGGAAAAATTATTGTCAATTTCCGTCATCCCCACTGAAGTAAAAAACTCTAGAGAGAAAGGAATCATAACCATGTATGCGAATATCAATCCAATTAGAAATGATAAATAGGTAAAGACAATTAAAGGAACTGCATATTTCTTTTCATTTAAATAGAGACCCGGGGCAATAAATTTCCATAACTGATATGTTAAAACAGGAATAGCGAGAACCACACCACCGATCATAGCGATTCCCCACTTTATCATAAACATGCCTTGCACTTTCAACACCTGTAAATCCATTGGTGTCGATAAATTTCGTGTGGGCCTGATAAGGAGGTCTATAAGGGAATCAATAAAGAAAAAGGTAATTGCAGCCCCCAATAAAATTGAACCCAAAGACTTGACAAGCCGCCAGCGTAATTCTTCTAAATGATCTAAAAATGGCATCGTGTTTGGTCCTTTAGCCATGGGCTTCCTTCAATAAATAACTCGCCACTTCGTGAGGTGAGGATTGAGTGGATTCTAAACTATTGATGGACAATTCCAATTCTGCTAATTTTTTCTGCGTCCAAAACTTTTTTAAGAGTCTATCCTGAATTAAATGATGAACTCTGTTTTTATGTCTGGCCAACTGCTTCTGGGTCATTACCCCATTATTTTTCATAACATGGGTTAATTGGACCATTGCTTTATAGAGTTCATCTACACCATCATTTCGATCGGCAGCTGTATTAAAAACCGGTGGCTCCAATTTTCCCTTTTTTGAAAATGTATGAAGTATCGTTTTTAAGTTTTGAGCCAATCGATTGGATCCTTCTCGATCCGATTTATTAATAGAAAATATATCACCTATTTCAATAAGGCCTGCTTTCATAAGTTGAATTTCATCACCGGATTCAGGCACCAGAACGACCAAAGTTAAATCAACGGCTTTGGCTATATCATGCTCTCCTTGCCCCACACCCACCGTTTCTATAATAATCACATCTTTGCCACTTGCGGAGAGAACATCCCCAACATCCTGCGTTTTTCTCGCTAATCCACCCAAATCACCCTGAGATCCCATACTTCGGATAAATACATTATTGTCCCACATATAATTATTCATCCGTACACGATCACCTAACAGGGCACCACCGGTAAATGGACTGGTTGGATCGACAGCCACAACGCCTACACTTTTTCCATCGTCAATAAATTGCTGAATGAGTAAATTGGTCAAAGTACTTTTTCCTGCACCAGGGGGACCTGTAATTCCAATTCTTAATGCCTCATTTTCAGTACCATGAAGGTGCTTAAAAAAAGCATCGGGAATATCACCGTTATTTTCAATTTGGCTGATTACTCTTGAAAGGGCACGATGATCGTTCGACCGAATGCGATCCAGCGTATCGGAGTCCATGATCATTTTGTATAGTTTATTTTATGAGAAAGATTCTTGGAAAGCACTAAAATTATAGATTGTAATATCGCTTCCATCCCGTTTGACCAATTTTTTGTCTTCTAGTAATTTTAAGGTCCGTGAAACTGTTTCTCTGGATGTACCCGCCATATTCGCAATATCTTGTTGAAACGGCAAGTTGTGAACGATGACATTCCCACGTTTAATAGTACCCCGTTCTTCGGCTAATCGTATAAGTGTAATTCCGATACGCTGTTCAGAATCGCTCAAGGACAGACTTTCAATTTGCTGGTCGCTTTTTCGCAGTCGAACCGCCAGTTCTTCTAATAGTGCAATTGCAATTTTTGGATATGATTCTAAACACTCGAGAAAATCTCGTCTGGATAAAGTCATGACTTCTGCATTCTCGTTCGCAACAATATTTGCCGACCGACCTTCGCCATCCAATAAAGACATTTCGCCAAAAAAGTCACTTTCCCCTAACATGGCTAGGATTACTTCCCTTCCATCGTCACTCAACCGGGTGACTTTCACGGTACCTCTTGTGATAATAAAAAATGTTTCTCCCATACTTTCCTCTAACAGAATAATTTGTCCTTTTTCGTATTCTCGAGAAACCATTTTGGTGGAGATCTTTGTTAAATCAGAATCTGAGAGGTCTGTAAATATAGGAACATTGCGTAGATGATCGGTTTTACTCATAGAGGAAAATACAATCTAAAATAGGATAGATGGAAAAGGTAAAATTACGATGGTTGGAATAAAATTTTTGTGACGGATGTCACAAAAATTAGAAGTGATGGGAAATTGTGTAAATATGTTGACCCATGCCGGATTCACTAAAAAGCAAATTGTTTATAATATCGATGCGCCCTTCGATGCTGCACAGGAAGAGTTTAAGGAACTTGAAGTAATATTACCAATTACAAATATCGCGATTCAACCCATTATTTCTTTTGGTAGAGTGGGTATTTACGAGATAACTTCGCCTCCGAAATTTTAATTAATATTTGAGGAACCAATGGATAGACATCCACAACAAATAAAAAGAGAACGACAAGATAAAAAACGCCATGAATTAAACGTGGCAAAAATATCAGACTTAAAAACAGCTATAAAACGTGTACTGCAATCCACGGAAGCCAGTGAAGCCAAAGGACATTATACAAAGGCCGTAAGCACAATTGATAAAATGGCGAGCAAAGGCCTGTTAAAGAAAAATACAGCTGCCCGCCGTAAATCACAGATTACTCGGCATATAAATTCTTTATCTGCATAGTGTAAGAGTCAGCTTTGTACCAAATTAATAAAACCTCGCTTTTTGCGGGGTTTTTTTGTTTCCTGAAATTGAATTCAAGTAAATCTCCATTATCATTATATTACTTATGGTGACAATCACCAAACATTTATAGGTAAAGAATAATATATATTAACTATCAGACACTTGATAGTTTGGCGCTTCCTTCATTATTTTTACTTCATGAGGATGACTCTCTTTGACACCGGCAGATGTGGTTTGAATGAATTCCGCTTTGTCATGAAAATCTTTGATATCCCCTGCGCCACAGTAACCCATAGAAGATCTTAAACCACCCATAAGTTGGTGGATCGTATTCCGAACGGACCCACGATATGGGACCATCCCTTCTATGCCTTCCGGAACCAATTTTGTTGCTTCGGCCCCTTCCTGAAAATATCGATCACCACTACCCTCCTGCATGGCACCGAGAGACCCCATTCCTCTATAAGATTTATACTGACGTCCTTCATATAAAATGGACTCACCAGGACTTTCATCCATTCCGGCTAAAATACTACCAAGCATTACCACTTCTGCCCCAGCAGCAATTGCTTTAGATATATCACCGCTATAACGTAATCCACCATCCGCGACAACAGGGATATTATGTTTTTGTGCCTCATCCACACAATTCATTATCGCGGTAAGTTGAGGTACACCCACACCGGCGATAATTCGTGTGGTACAACTGGCACCAGCACCGATACCCACCTTTACACAGTCAACCCCTGCATCAATTAATGCTTTAGCGCCATCGCCTGTGGCCACATTCCCAGCAATCACTTGAACGTCACCTAAAGATTTTTTAATGCTTTTAATGGAATTCAATACGCCAGCTGAATGACCATGAGCCGTATCAATTACAATCACATCTACACCCGCGAGTGCCAAAGATTGAGCCCGTTCATCTGCATCATGACTAACACCAATAGCCGCCCCAACTCTTAATCGACCGCCCCCATCTTTGCAGGCATAAGGAAAATCTTCTTTTTTCTGTATATCCTTAACCGTAATTAACCCAGCCAAACTATCATCCTCATCCACGACCAATAATTTTTCGATTCGATGCTCTTGAAGCACTTTTTTTGCTTCCTCCAATGTCGTACCCACTGGGACTGTTACTAAATTTTCCTTCGTCATTCGATCGCGAACGGATAAATTATCATCCGTTTCAAAACGGATATCTCGATTGGTAATTATTCCCACAAGTTTATCATCATCTAATACGGGCAACCCGCTGATGTGATAATTAGCCATAGCCTTTTTTGCTTCCCGTATCGTCTTATCTACCGATAACGTAACCGGGTCCAATATCATACCACTTTCGGAACGTTTTACACGGTCAACCATTTTTACCTGTTCGCCTATAGATAAATTTTTATGGATAATCCCAATGCCACCCTCTCGGGCTAACGCAACGGCCATTTCACTTTCTGTAACGGTATCCATGGCTGCAGACAAAAGAGGAATATTCATAGAGATCGTCCTTGTGAGACGTGTCTGCAAATTGACTTCTCTGGGTAATACGTGAGATTTTTGTGGTACAAGAAGCACGTCGTCAAAAGTAAGTGCTGGCGCGAATGGAGGTCTGTTTTTCATAATATTAAAATAATTTGATTCGCTGGTTTACACGATCAATTATTTTTCCTGATTGAATAAGTTGATTCACTATTTTGAAATCATCTGACAAAGGATGATCTTTTTGGGTTAAGGTATGATGGCGCCTCAACAGATTCATGACCGGAATTAATCCATCACCCGATGCTAATTTTTTATGAAACCGATAATTTATATTTCCAGCAACCAAAATTTCAACGGCGAGCACTGTTCTAACATTGTCAATAATCCGTAGACATTTTCGCCCAGCCCACGGCGCCATACTGACGAAATCTTCCTGTCCTGCTGAGGTCGAAATAGAGTCCACACTGGCAGGATGGGCCAATGTTTTATTTTCAGAAATCAATGCCGCAGCCGTCACTTGCGCTAACATGAAACCGGATTCTAAACCCGGATTAATAGCACCAAACATGGGAATTCTATCGCCAATTCCTTTCATGAAATAATTAATGCGACGCTCGGCAATGGCACCAATTTCTGACATGGCAATGGATAAGTTATCCAAAGCCTGGGCCACTGGCTCTGCATGAAAATGACCCGAATTCATAACGTCACCATTTGGAAACACCAACGGATTATCCGACACAGAATTCACTTCAGCATTGATAATTTTCTCCACTCCATTATATACATCACGACTTGCACCATGTACATGAGGTATACAACGGACACAATACGGATCTTGAATTCGACCACAATCATCGTGGGATAGAACAATTTCACTCCCTTTTAACATTTTAAACACATTTGCCGCAGATCGAGATTGGCCTGCATGTTTTTTTAATTGATGAATTTTAGGAGAAAAAACAATTCGCGTAGACAAACTGGCTTCTGTAGATAACGCGCCGGAGATATCGGCTGTTTTAATTAATTTTTTAGATTCAGCTAAAGCTCGAATGGCCAATGAAGTGGAGACTTGTGTTCCGTTTATTAAACTTAATCCTTCTTTGGCTTCCAATACAACTGGGGTGAGGTTGGCTTCTTTTAATGCGAGCATGGCAGGCATTATACGATCTTGAAAGTGTACATCCCCTTCTCCGATTAACGCGCGAGCCAAATGGGCCAATGGAGCCAAATCGCCTGAGGCACCCACAGATCCTTTTCGGGGAATGATTGGAAGAATATCGTGATTGAGCATATCCACCAACAACTGAGCCAGTTCTAAGCGAATACCACTATACCCTTTGGCCCATGTCATTAATTTTAAAAACATGGTCATACGCGTAACACCCAAATCTAAGGGCTTCCCTACCCCGCAGGCATGTGAACGTACCAAATTTAATTGAAGCTTTCGACGATCATCTGGCGTGATTGAAACTGTACTTAATTGACCAAACCCGGTATTTACACCATAGATTTGTTGGCCTTTATCTAATAATGATCTAAGCGTTTTATGGGATTGGCGAATGGATTGTTTCGCGTCAGTGGAAAGTCGTACGCGAACGGGGCCATCTAACAATGACGACAATTGTCCCCATTGGATTGATTTATTAGATATAAGGACTGTACCCATTGAGCAAGTTATAACTTTTTATAAATAGTGAACAAGGAGAGTGAAATGAAATGTTGCATATTCTAAGATGTAATATTTCTGCTTTATCGATATATAATATTATATTTGAAACCAGTATCCCAGCAATTATAGATTAATTAATTTCTGACGATTATAAACAAACAAAAAATATTATCTCAAGGAATAAATAAATAAAACGACTATATCATTTCTAAGCGCATACTTTTACGATTCACTTTTGTCTAAATCAGAAGAGACCTGTCTTATGAAGAGAATAATTCAAAAATCATTGGCCATATAATTTTTTCACCTGTCATTTTATTCACCAACCCGGTATTACCCATTATGGGTTTGGGTCCCATGGCGGTAAAACCGGAATATCAGCGAATTGGAGTTGGAACCAAATTGGTGAACGTCGGCCTCAAAATGTGTGCAGAATTAAACATAAAAGCTGTGGTTGTTTTGGGCCACCCAGATTACTATCCTCGGTTTGGGTTCTCTCCTTCAATCCAATTTGGGATAACGTCAGAATACGATGTGCCCAAGGATGTATTTATGATTAAAGAACTTCAAGATGATATATTATTGGGTGAAAAAGGCATTATAAAATATCATTCTACTTTCGAATCTTTCTAAGTGTGAGTGGTTTTCTCTCTTTGCCCCCATGTCACTTCCCCGTATTTTCTTATCAATATATGATTCTAACAAAGGAGTTACCATATGATGAAATTCAAACTAAACACAGGATTCCTATTATGTATTTTTATTATTGGAGGTTGTACAGTGCCAACCAATAAGTCATCAAATCAGATAAATCAAAAAATCGATTCTCAAAATCCGTTTTATACGGAAAGTACATTGTATATGAAATATCCCCAATTTGATATAATCAAAAATGAACATTATGCGCCAGCTTTCGAAAAGGGTATGACGAATCATATGGCCGAAATTGATGCTATAGCAGAACGGGCAGATTCACCCACTTTAGAAAACACCATAATTGCCATGGAGAAATCCGGCGCATTATTGGATCGCGTGGCTACGGTCTTTTTTGCACTCATCTCAGCCAATACCAACGATGAAATGGAAAAAATTCGAAGTGAAATGGCCCCCAAGTTATCGGCCCATAGTGATCAAATTTTACTCAACGGAAAACTATTCCACCGGGTTAAAACTATATATGAGCAGCGAGATCAATTGGGACTTGACGCAGAATCAAAACGGTTGGTTGAAAAGTATTATACTGATTTTATACGATCCGGTGCCAATTTATCAAACGAGGAAAAAGAATCCCTTAAAAAGATTAATGGTGAAATGGCCGTTTTACAAACCACATTTAGTCAGAATGTATTAAAAGAGGTTAATGCCTTAGCTGTTGTAGTGGATTTCAAAAATGAATTGGATGGCTTGTCTGATGCGGCTATCGAAGCAGCTGCGAATGAAGCCAAATCTCGTGAATTAGACGGTAAATATGTCCTCACCTTACGAAATACCAGTGGTCAGCCACCTATTGCTTCTTTGACGAATCGTGCTTTGCGAGAACGCATTCATAAAACATCCCTTTCTCGCGGTAGCCGAGGTGGTGATTATGACAATAGAGACGTCTTGGCAAACATCATTAAACTCCGGGCGGAAAGAGCCCAACTTATGGGATATGACAACCACGCAGCCTATTCACTGGAAAATCAAACTGCCCAGACGCCGAAAGCCGTGAATGAACGACTTAGCAGTCTTGCGCCAAAAGCAGTATCCAACGCGAACAAGGAAGCAACGGACCTTCAAAAAATGATCGATGCAGAAGACGGCAGTTTTAAACTCGCCTCTTGGGATTGGGATTTCTATACGGAAAAAGTCAGAGCGGATCGCTATAATTTTGATACATCCCAACTCAAACCCTATTTTGAGATGGATAACGTACTTCAAAATGGTGTCTTTTATGCAGCAACTCAATTATTCGGCATCACGTTTAAGGAACGGTTTGACCTGCCAGTTTATCAAGAAGATGTTCGTGTTTTTGAAGTATTCAATGAAGACGGATCTGCACTGGCATTATTTTTATTTGATGGATATGCCCGCTCATCCAAGAGAGGTGGTGCGTGGATGAATGCCTATGTGAGTCAATCCAAACTAAAGGGAAATAAACCGGTCATCGCCAACCACTTGAATGTGGTAAAACCACCCAAAGGTGAACCCACACTCATGTCTTTTGATGAAGTGATTACCACGTTTCATGAATTTGGTCATACTCTCCATGGCATGTTTTCTGATGTAAATTACCCCTATTTCGCCGGAACTTCTGTCCCAAGAGATTTTGTGGAATATCCTTCTCAAGTCAATGAAATGTGGGCCATTTGGCCCGAAGTGCTAAAGAACTATGCGGTTCACCATGAGACCGGCAAGCCTATGCCAAAAGAACTTTTAGACAAAGTATTGGCGACTCAAAAGTTTAATCAAGGATTTACCACCACTGAATATTTGGCTGCGTCTCTATTGGATCAAGCTTTGCATCAACTTTCCCCGGATCAGGTTCCCACTGGCGAAGAGATTATCGCTTTTGAAGCAGATGCACTTAAAACAGCCGGCGTGGCCATGGACGTAATTCCACCCCGTTACCGCAGCACTTATTTCTCCCATATTATTGGTGGATATTCTGCCGGATATTATTCCTATATTTGGAGCGAAGTATTGGATGCAGATACAGTAGAATGGTTTAAAGAAAATGGCGGTCTTAAAAGAGAAAATGGTGATCATTTTCGGAAAACACTCCTTTCCCGTGGTGGTAGTAAAGATGCGTTAAAAATCTTTAAAGATTTTCGAGGCGCTGAACCGAATATTCAACCCTTATTAGATCGACGGGGATTGAACTAAAACCACTTCAATGATTTCAATTATAGGTATTCCCTTAGATGAGAATTCCTCTTTTTTAAGAGGGTCAGCCAAAGCGCCGCCTCTTATTTTGGATGCCTTTCGTTCGGATGCATCCAATATGTATGCTGAGAATGGGTTTAATTGTGGTGATAGTGGCAAGGTCAAGAACTTTGGAAATTTACAACTCACCGCCGGAAAAGCAGCCATGGATTCTATCCAAAAAGTGGTAAGCAAAGAATTAAATCTTAACCAAAAAGTCGTCTCTCTTGGTGGCGATCATTCTATCACATTTCCAATCATTCAAGCATACAGTCAATCATACCCTGATCTTAACATTCTCCATATCGACGCCCATCCCGACCTTTACGATAACTTTGAAAATAACCCTTATTCTCACGCGTCCCCTTTTGCACGGATAATGGAAAAGGATTTGGTGAATCGATTGGTCCAAGTGGGCATTCGCACATTAAATGATCATCAAAAAGAACAGGTAAAACGGTTTGGTGTTGAAGTAATTGAAATGAATAATTTTGACTCTTCTCTTTTACTACAGTTCGATGGTCCCGTATATATTTCAATTGACATCGATGCACTTGACCCAGCCTTCGCGCCGGGCATATCCCACCTTGAACCGGGTGGACTATCCACTCGAGACGTGATTAATATAATCTATCAATTAAATGGAAATGTGGTCGGCGGCGATATTGTGGAATACAACCCTGACAGGGATATCAATGGCATGACCGCGTTGGTGGGGGCTAAATTACTGAAGGAATTATTAGGGAAGATTCTCAAATAGATTTTACTCAAGAATTCAATTTCTCTGGATAAAGCTTATACCAAAGTATCCACCCGATTAAATACGGTATAATCTACTGGGATGGCTTCACTGAATGCGCGACCGTACCGTTTATTCACAATTCGATCATCCATGACTATAAAAATACCTTCATCATAAGCGGTACGAATTAACCGACCAAACCCCTGGCGAAAACGGATTACCGATTCCGGTAGCGCATAATCCATAAACCGATTTCCCCCCTCTGTTTCAATCATATTCCCATACGCTTTCACCAATGGTTCCGTGGGCACATCAAAGGGCATTTTTACAATAATGAGTACTTCCAGTAAATCACCAGGGAGATCTACCCCTTCCCAGAATGCATTGGTCCCCAGCAAAATGCCGTTGGGTGATTGGTGCATTCCTCGTACCAGTCCCATTCGAGACGCCTGTCGCTTTTGGGCATAAATAGGTAGATTTCTTCCATCCGAATGACGCTGCAACATTTGATATGTATTTTCTAATTGGGCCCGGGACGTAAACAGGACCATCATCCGTTTATTATACCGCTTGTGGCAGGTCAATATCATTTGCGCCAATACGTCTGGTTTCTGTCCGTCTCCCCCGGAATACTGATAATAGGTGACTTGATCACTATAATGAAATGGGCTCTCAAAAACAGCGGTCTGTACATCGTCAAATTCTACTCCATTCAATCCGGTTCTCTGAAGGAAATAATCAAAGGAATCCCTAGTTCGGATGGTTGCACTAGTGAGAATACAATGGTTCAGCTCTTTAAATAAACCGCTGGCCAAATCGTTGGCCAAATCGATGGGGGCGGCCTGAACGGTGAGTATCAATCGGGTGCGACCACCTATATTTCTAAAATTACCTTCATACCAATACACATTGTCGTCATCCTGATTACTGGTCAATGCCTGAATAAGCAATAAGGAATCGGTTATGAGACTTTCACCACGATCAAATAACTGATGGAGTTCCAGGAAGTCTTCCTTTGTTTCATCAATATCCATCAATGCTTCCCGCAGTTTACGTACTTGATTCCGTACCGAGTGAAGCCCCCGATTCATCCGTTCTAAATCGGCAGATAAGGGACCAAATTCTTCCGTTAAATTTTCTATGATGAGTTTGGTGGAATATTTAGCATTGGAATCAAATTTATACAGACTATTTACTGCCATTTGATCAAAGAAGTCTTTCACATATTCATGACAACTTTCAACAGATCGAGCCAAGTCCCTTCTCATACCCTCAAATTGCGGATGGAGTGCTCCCAAGGATTTGAGTTGATTATTCCATCGAACCGAATGGGAATGATCCGGGTCTATACGTTCTAAAAAATACTTCAAAGAACGTTGGTCTAACACAGCCGTAAACTGCCGATGGGCGGCCTGGGGAATATTGTGAGCTTCATCAATAATAACGGATTGATGTTCCGGTAAAAACCCCATCCCTTCTCCCGCATCCATTCGCGCTTTTCCTTCAGACAGTAAAAGTGCATGGTTCACCACAATCAAGTTGGCTTGATAAACCAATTTTCTCAATGGGCCAAAAAAGCATCCGCCGTGACGTGCACAAATGGGTGAGGTACAAAATCCCGGTTCGCTCTGAACCAACGCCATGAGTCGAAAGGTAAATCCATTGGTAAAGCCTGGGCATTCATCCATATCTCCCGTTTGGGTCCATTCCAGCCAAACCATGAGGGGAATCAGGTACATGGCTTCTTCCCCATTTAACATTTTATCTGCGCCCCCAATAAGCCAGTTCAATCGGGACTTACATAGGTAATTGCTCCGCCCTTTCATCACCACCGCCTGTACAGATGAATCAATGGCATGGGTTAGTCGGGGTAAATCCTTGTTAAACAATTGATCCTGTAGGTGTTTGGTATAGCAGGAAACAATAACCGGGCCGTCATCCGGATGGGTCAGGTTATACTTAATGGCAGGAAATAAATAGGCCATACTTTTACCCAATCCAGTCCCCGCCTCCGCGATGCCAATCCCTCCGGGACTGGTCAGAATATCATCCACAAATTGACTGAAATAAGCTTGGTTTGGACGATCTTCGTATGCTTCGTAGGATTGATCTAAATTACCATCTGGACCAAAGACTTCCGTGCTATTCCGATTAGAAATGTCTTTTTTTCCTTCATGAATAAAGACATTGATATTGGTTGGTTTCTGAATTTTAGACTCTGTGAGCGCATTTTTTAAATCCCCCGTTTGGGTAAGCGCATTCGCCAAATTAATAAATAGCTCTTTGTTATAAACTTTAAAGGGTTTGAGCAAGGTTACTATTCTGGAAATAAGATCCAGACTATAGCTTGATGCTTCTTCAATAAGTTCCACAAAAATTTGTCCACAATTTTCTGTGTCCGATTCAGCTCGATGGGCTCCTTCCGTGGATAAACTAAAATAATCGGAAACGGCACTCAAATTATGAGCCGGCTGAAAGAATAACATCCCTCGTGACAAAGTAAGTGTATCATAATATTTCCGATCCGGTAGTTCCTTGTCATGGCGATTGGCCATGGCTTCTAAATAAGCAAGATCAAATGGGGTATTATGTGCCACGATGGGAATATCTCCGATAAACTGAAAGAATTCATCTATAATACTACTTTCAGATGGGGCATCCGCAACCATATTATTGGTGATACCGGTAATTTCCTCTATTAGTTCAGGAATGGGAATTCCGGGATTGACCAATGTAGTATAACGGTCAATCGGTTCCCCATTCTTAAACAAAATGGCCGCCACTTCGATAACGCGATCAACCTCCGGTTGGAGACCCGTCGTCTCAAAATCTAGTGCAATAAAGGAATCTAATTGAAGTGTTTTTAGAAGTGTGGGGCGGTCCATCAATAATGGGCCGTTTTAATCACTGTGACCAGTGGGTAAATCCACTTTAGAAGATGGCTTCACATCGCCATGACGGAAATAATTATAATGTCTTAAAACCCAAAACAGCGACAGGACTGGAATTAAAAACCATGGAAACCTGACCGACAGGAACATAACCGGGATAAAGACCACGTAATATCGGCAGCGCTGTAAATGTCTCACAGCCGCTGGAAAAATGAGAGCCACTATTGGAAATGGGCTATACACAGCCGCGATGGTTGAAATCATGGGGTCATCATGGATGACGCCAGCCACAACTGATAAACTGGTTAGTAGAATTATAATAGCCAACATAGGTGCCATTTCACCTTTAGTGGGAGAATGGTTCTCACCGTCATCTTTCACCTGAATCGGGATGCTATAAGTCATATGTCCTATCAAAAAGAAAATGAAATAAGGAAGGCCAAAAACCAAAACATCCACATTAAATCCTTTTTGAATAGTGCCCAGTAGAAACAGTATAAACCCCATTAAAAACATCCATAATCCTGACTTTACTGAATCGATCTTTTGTGAAAAAACTGGAAACCGTTTATCCCAATAGGCAGCAAAAGCAAAAATTACTAACAATACATACGATAATGAGGACCAGTCCCAATAAAGCCACCGGTCTTCTACATGGGCAGACACATTTGCACCGGCGAGGACCATTGCCCAAATCCCGAACCATCGTTCCGGTTTGAGTGAAGCAAAGCCATCCATCTTTTCTACAATGGTAGCTAAACGGCCATATCGCCCGGATCCCTGGGGAAAATACTTCTCTGCCAGCATCCTTTAGCCGATAAGAGCTTTGCCGAAAATTTCGGCATATACTTCATTGAAAAGGATAAAGGCCACAATGGCTGCGGCAATGGTGAGAATTGCTTTCACTAATTGAGGAGGAAAGTTCTTTTCACCCATACCATTTTTTAGCTCAGCCAAATAATTGGAGATACCCCATTTTTTCAGGACAAATATGGCTGTAAGCATCCCACCAATCGGCAGCATATATTTCGAGGATAGATAATCCATAAAATCCATAAATGGCATTCCCAGAAATTCAGTTATATTGATGCCACCACCTAAAGAGAATGAACAGAATGCACCAACCACAGTAATTACAGCGCCAAACTGGATTGTTGCTTTTTTACGTGACCATCCTTTTTGATCAATAAAATAAGCGGTCACCACTTCAAGTATTGATATTGCTGATGTCAATGCTGCCATGAAAAGGAGAATAAAAAACATGGTACTCCAAATAGCGCCACCGGCCATTTGAGCAAATACGGTCGGCAAAACAATGAAGATAAGTCCGGGCCCCTCTGCTGGATTTGCGCCCAAGGCAAAAACCGTTGTAAAAATCGCTACACCTGCCAGCATTGCGATGGCTGTATCCAAGAAAATTACCCAAAGGGCCGAGTTCAATAAATTTTGTTTTTTATCAATATAACTACCATATGTGATCATGGTCCCCATCCCAAGGCTCACCGTAAAAAATGAATGACCAAGCGCCAACACAATGGCTGATGCAGTTAAGTCTTCAAAACGTGGATTAAACAAAAATGAAAGGCCTTCTATGCCGCCGGGGAGTGTCATCCCGCGAATAGCCAGAACACCAAGCAAAACAATAATCATTGGCATCATTATTCGAGACCATTTTTCGATCCCTCCCTTTACGCCATTGATAATAACGCCAATACAAAGCATCATAAATAAAACCTGGTAAATTACGGGATTCCATGCACTGGTGATAAATCCATTAAACATGGTTCCCGCTACTTCAGGATTACCCGCCAACGCATCAAAACCGCCAGAAAACGAATCAATGATATATTTTAATATCCACCCACCCACAACGCCGTAAAAAGAGAGAATCACAAAAGCTGATGATACGCCAAGATATCCCACCCATTTCCAATTGGTGCCCGGAGCCAGTTTTTCAAAGGCGCCCACAGGACTTAATTGTGTTTTACGCCCAATAACAAATTCAGCAATTACAATTGATAATCCCACAACGAAGATACATGCCAAGTAAACTAATGTAAAAGCTCCCCCACCATTTTGGCCAGCCATTGAGGGATATTTCCAAATATTTCCAATACCAACTGCCGAGCCCGATGCCGCCAGAATAAATCCTAACTTTGACCCCCATTGTTCGCGATTTTGACTCATTATTCTTCTTTACCTTCCTGTTTAGATTGTGTTAAATCTTCACTCATAATATCATGAATTGGATGCAAATGTGCCTCAACAACAGCGTCGAGAAGGCCATAAATATAGACAAACCCTATCCACCAACCATATTTGTTTCTCAGCTTTAAATACGATGTTTTCTCCGTTGCATTATTTCCATTATAACTTTGGTATTTATTGGCATTATCTAGATATAAGAATCCTGCGGCCAAAGCCACACCGATCAAGAGTCCACCCTTTACCGGTTGATTGTTGTAAAATTGACCTCCACCGGGAAACATCAAGGCTCTTTTCACTGCCATTTTAGGTGTTTTTGCCGTTAAACTATCCACGTCCTGAGCAATGACAATCGTGGTCAAAAATAAAAGTATGAGGAATTTGAAGCTCATTCAGTATTTACAATATAGCAATACATTCAATTTCGACATCTGTGCCTGCAGGTAATCCTGCGACAGAGACTAAAGATCGGGCCGGCGCATCATCTTCATTCAAATATTCATTGAAGACTTCATTCACGTCATCGTAGGCCGACATATCCGTCAAAAAAACAGTAAATTTAACCACCTTGGATAAATCGGTCCCCGCCCGGTCTAAAATGGCCGATAAATTTTTAAATACTTGTACCACCCGATCTTTAAAATCACCCGCGATCAGTTTATTTGTGTCAGGATCAATGGCAATCTGCCCTGCCGTGAATACAAACCCATTGGCGATTACCGCCTGATTGTAGGATCCAATTGGGTTGGGTGCATGCGCATCCGTAATGACCATTCTTTCCATCATAAACTCCTAATCGTTGAAATCCATACAAAATAGACCGATGTTTGGATCATATTCTCGTTTACCATCTGTATCGATCTTTCTTAAAATAAACTCACCCACAGCCCCCACTTTTGCTTCAAACAAATGGCCACCTTTTACATCCATACTGTGGCTCGCAATCGTAATATGGGCATGAATAAATGGTGCATCGTCCTTCAGTAAAATATTGCCCTGGTAAGATGTCAATTCCCAAATGTCATCAAATGTTTCTCGAACATATTTTTTATTGTTTAAATCGTAGGCACCCAAGTCAATATCTTTGATGGCACCAATCCCGGATAGTTGTCCATTCACGATACCATGATCTTGGCAAAATTGGGTTAATGTCTCCATTATTTTCTCATCCTGTTGGACATAAATAATGTAGGTATCCCCATCCTGTTTATACTGCATTTTATTAACTATCCTCTAAATGCTTCTTTAATTATTTCTAAACTATTATTCATAGCAGATTTTAAGGCAGTCGAATCTTGACCACCGGCTGTTGCAATGTGGGGTTTTCCGCCGCCACCACCGCCCATTTCAGCGCCGATTGTTTTAGCCAAAACGCCAGCTTTCACACCACTTTTAACTAAATCTGGGCTCACCACCACCACAACCATTGGTTTCTCTCCATCCGCACCCAAAACACCGATGCCACTTTTCAATGAATCCAATAGAGCATCACCAAAACTTTTTAGCTCATCCATGGATGATGCATCGGTCATTTCTATCACAATTTGATAATCTCCAACAATATTTGCTTTCTCAACCAATGCATTGGCATTAAAAGTGCTCCCCGATTTCTTCTGCTTTTTTAATGCTTTTTCTAATTCTTTTTTCTGAGACAACAAATGGTCTACTCTTTCAGATACAGTATCAAAGCCACAATTCAATTGAGATTGAACGGCATGCAGCATGTCTGCCTGCTCTTGTATGAAGGTAACAGCTTTCGGTCCCGTAACAGCCACGATTCTACGTACGCCGGATGCCAAGGAGGTTTCCTCTGTTATCTTAAATAATCCGATATTTCCAGTGCGATTTACATGGGTGCCACCACATAGTTCTTTTGAGAATTTCCCTACAGTGACCACTCGAACTTCATCACCATATTTTTCACCAAACATGGCGGTCGCCCCTTCTTTTTTAGCTTCATCGAATGCTTTAACTGTGACATCTAACTCTGTATTTGATTGTATTTCACCATTGACTATTTTCTCAATGTCTATTATTTGATCCGTGGACAATTTTTCAAAATGCGTTAAGTCAAACCTAAGGTAGTCAGAATGAACTAGAGAACCGGCTTGATGGACGTGATCGCCTAAAACCATTTTCAACGCTCGGTGCATCAAGTGTGTGGCGGTGTGATTCTTTTTAATATTCTGTCGGCGACTATTATCCACTTCGCATCGGACCTTCCCATCGGTTTTTATATCAATAGTGCCAGTACAAATGTGTATAAATGTATCCCCCGCCTTGGTCACATCCAGAACCTCAAGTTTAATATCATCACCTTGAATCGTCCCCACATCACCAATCTGCCCTCCAGACTCAGCATAAAAAGGTGTTTGGTCTAATACAAGCAATATTTGGTTCTGATCAAGGGCATACCGTCTGATGTTGGATTGAGATAATAGGGTGTCGTACCCAACAAAAACTGAATCTTCACCTTCAGAAGAATTCACCCATTCCAATTCATTGGCGGTGGTTGTGAATTTGCCAGCTGCTCTTGCACGTTTTTTCTGCTGAGCCATTTCTTCATCAAAACCGTTCTCGTCAACCTCAAGCCCCTTTTCCCGAGCCATGAGTTGGGTCAGATCTAATGGAAACCCATAGGTATCATATAACTTGAATGCTTCCGTACCTGAAATAATTTTGTCTGAAACACCTTTTAAAACTTTTTCAAAATGATTAATTCCTCTGTCAAGCGTATCATTAAAAGAGGATTCCTCTGCCTGAATTACTTTTTCAATATGAGATTGTTTGTCCACGACTTCCGGAAATATTTCTCCCATAACACCCCCGAGGCTACCCACCAGGTTATATATGAATGGCTCGTGTTGGTCCAACATTCTACCAAAACGTGCAGCACGTCGTAAAATCCGCCGTAATACGTATCCTCGCCCCTCGTTACCGGGTAATCCCCCATCTGCAATGGAAAAGCTCAACATACGAATATGATCGGCAATCACTTGAAATGGTACGGGATTATCTTTAAACGATTGACCCGTCAATTTTTCTGTTTCCAGAATGATGGGCATAAATAAATCTGTGGCATAATTATTGTTTTTATTCTGTAATACTGAAACAATTCGTTCAAAACCAGCGCCTGTATCAACATGGGTCGAAGGAAGATCTTCTAAACTGCCGTCTTTTAATCGATTATTTTGAATAAAAACTAAATTCCACAATTCCCAATATTGATCTGAAACATTCACACCATCCGCAGTTTGATTCGAAGGATCATCCCCGATGTAGTAATGAATTTCAGAACAAGGACCGCACGGACCTGTTTCACCCATTTCCCAAAAATTATCCATTTTACCGCATTTTAATACGCGAGAAGGATCAATATCGGTTACTTTCGGCCAAAGCTTAAACGCTTCATCATCTTCGTGGTATACCGTGGCCCACAGTCTATTCTTATCCAAACCCCATACATCCGTGAATAATTCCCATGCCCATTGAATTGCTTCCGCTTTATAATAATCACCAAATGACCAGTTTCCCAGCATTTCAAAAAATGTATGATGAAACGTATCAATACCTACTTCTTCCAAATCATTATGTTTTCCGCTCACGCGAATACATTTTTGGCTATTCACTGCGCGAGGGTGATCCGGTGTTTTCTCTCCAAGAAAAATTGGTTTAAATTGATTCATTCCTGCATTGGTGAATAATAACGTAGGATCATCCAGTGGCACGACGGGTGAACTGTGGACAAAGCGATGATCTTTGTCTTTAAAATAATCGATAAATGTATTTCGTATGTCTTGGCTTTTCATATGATTCAGAATGAAAAAGAAGTTTCTATGGATCTAATATCAATTGTTTCGCCCTCTCCGCTGATCTCCCCATCACCATTCATATCACGGAAAGAACGTCGAAAAGTGTAATTCAACACCAATCCCTGACCCAGAGCAATGCCCAATTCATAGCCTAAGATGGTGCTTTCTGTATAATCGAATTTAAACGGATTCGGTACATTTCTCTGCTGATAAAATGCGCGCGCATGCTGAATTTTACTGATGGCCTTTTTTAAGCGCAAAGATGCTAAAAATGTTTGATTTTTATCATCAATAAATTCTCCATCCGGCGTAGACCATATTTCTCCTAACATATCATGATAGGCAGCACCGACTTGAAACATGGGCCCCACATTCAGAACCATCCGCGCAAAATATCCTTTTTGTTTCCCGAACCGCCCCAAGCCGGACTCTTTTGTTTGTAAAATAATTTGATTATTCTCCCCGGATGAAAAACGGATTCGCTCAATTTCATAAATACGATTCCAATAATTGAATTCAAATCGTCCTTGGGGTATAATGCGGTATTCAAAATAAAATTGGGCAGGACCAAAACGGGAGGAGATTCCAAAGGGGACTAATCCCGTACCGAGAGATAACGTTTCTCCGGTCCCGGGGTGGACTGTCTCCCCAATCATCTGGGCAATTTGGGCATAGAGAGAAATCGAGAAATTATCTTGCATAACTAAGGGGTATCCAATATCTACAGCGAATGCCATTATATTATCCGAATCCTCACTCAAATTAAGTGGATTGCCTTTTCGAGGAATATCCTGATCCAAAATGACCGTTTCTCCGGTCCACCCTGGAATTCGGCTATCCAAGGTATCCGTAATTCCATCCCCATCAATATCCCATTCATCGGGATTATTATCCGCAATGCCGTCCCCATCTGTATCCACCCACCAATTTTTATCATTGGGAAAATCATCCACAATATTTGGACGCCCATCGCCATCACTGTCTTTCATTCCCAAGTATTGATTCCGATCCATAACTACCGAAAATCCAATGGGCAATCCCATAACTTTCCGCGTCACGACCCTTCCACCAAATAATCCTATATTTTCCTTGAAGTCATTTACGAAACCTTCAATATTAATAGATTTAGAATTATATTCAAAATTGAGTCCGGTTTTTCTTACCTGAGGATATAACATCATATTGGCATAGTCGCTGACTAAAATCCCATAGCCTAAATTCACCCGATCCAATGCACCAATCTTTCCATATATACGATCGCCTGGGTACCCATATCGGATATAATATATTTTATCAATTAGTGTATTCTTTATGCCATTGGCCGAAGAAAAATCCCATTCATCAGCATGGATATTGCCTTCGGCATCAAAATAAATGACCAAATCAAGGGCGATACCCCACTTACCAATAGGAATAACTGGGCGCATGGCAACTTGATTCCATACTTTACCGTCAATCGTAACGGCACCCACTGCACCTTTATTTTGAATCTGGGAATTCACAGGCGACATGATTGCGATTAAGATACCGAGAAAAATGTTCCGAGAGCTTCTCATAGAAGAAGTGAAATTACTCTGAGCACCTATTGGAGTTCAATCTCTAATTCCTGTTCCACTCATGGTTCTTTCTCTCCTAAGTTCCATCGTATTATGACCCATAATTCTCAACCAACAACGGATGATTTGACTGCGTTTTCTCAGATGGAAATTAAAAACTACATTTTCTCTCTACAGGACACCCTTCAATCAAAACTCAATCTGGGTTTATCAATGGATGATATTTTGGACACCGAAGATCCCTTCGAAGCATTGGAACCTCTCCTACCTCAAGAAGTCTACCCTATTTTGGTATTAGCCATGATAAATAATATTCGAACCGATACCGTCATCGATGCAGTGCTGTCCGGACTAAAAGATGGTATCTGTGAATATCGGAACCGGGCCCAAAAGAAATCGTATTAAAATGATGCGATTCATTCTTCTATTTTCCATCTCTGTCTTGCAATCTCAATCTATTTGGGTTCAAGATATCGATGTATCTTCAAAAAAAAATGGTGTTTTTATTAAAGTTCGTTCAGACAAACCACTAAATCCCGAACAAGTGGCAGGATGGTTCAATGAATCTACATCCTGGTATTACATGACACTTCATGAAGCCGATGGGGATACATCCCAACTAGAAAAGGCAAAGCTGGCCTACCCCGTTAAACAAATCGAATGTATTCGGGCAGGTGAATCTCTTCAAATTGGATTAAGGTTGGCCTCTTCTGTAGAACAATCAGAATTCTATTATGCATCGGATCCACCGGAATTATTGGCATCCCTTCGGTTTCCCATTTCAGATGTCTTGGCATCTATAGCCCCGGAAAAACAACCCAATACTATGATAGTTAAAAAGACAAGTACAAAAAGACCCATATGGATACGGGCAGCGTACTTTGTTGGTGCAGGACTCACTGGTGCAGGATTCCTATCTGGTGAAACACAAAAAGGTTGGGAAGTTCCCGTGGGAATGGGAATCATTGCGGTAGCTTATGTGGCTGAAAACTTTATTATTGGGGAAAGAAATGACTGATAATTTACCTTATTTTGCCTGGTATTATGTGGGAGGCATTATCCTGATGGCCCTATTTTTTCGCCTCAGACTTTATTTGAAAAGAAAAGATCAGAAAAAGTGATGAAACAGCTCATTGTAACATTATCGTTGATCACATCCAGTTGGGCTGGGCACACGCAACAATCTGTAGCCGCAGTTATTTCTGCCTTTTCTGACCACCCAACCCAAGACCGACACTTGACTCCACATTTATTGGAAATCGCTAAACATGGACATGAATTGAATGCAATCGAACGAACCCAATTGGAAGCAGTTGGTTTTAATTTCGATTATTCCCTTGTTTCTAGAAGCGCCGCCCTCAGATCAGAAGCCGTGGGATTGGACAAATACTATGATAATGGAATATTTCGATTCCATTTTACCACGACCGGCATAAATGCAGTGAATACAGCCGATGATAATAATGATGGAATTCCAAATTATATTGATTCCGTGGCTGTTGTTTTCAACGTGATTTCCAATGGTATTCACAAAACACAGGAATATTTGATGCCTCCCAGTGATGGTTTTTATAGTGGAAATCGAGATAAAGGAGGATCTGACCATTATGATGTGTATATAAGGAACTTATCCTCTCGGTATTATGGATATACCCAGCCGGAGGAATTTGCTCAAGGGAAAGGCGACAATGAAAGATCAAAAACAGTTGTAGAAAAAAATGCGTTTACCAGCTATATGGTCATGCGCAATAATTACAAGAACTTTCCTCTATCCGAATTAAAGAATATTAAAGTAACCGCTGCCCATGAATATTTCCATGCCATTCAATTTGGGTATGATGGATGGGAAATGCCCTGGCTTCTGGAAGCATCTGCTGTATGGATGGAAGAAGAAATGTATGATGATATCAATGATTGCTATCAATACATGGCCGATTGGTTCAAACAGCCAGAACGATCCTTAGATGAAGACGGGTATCATTGGTATGGTTCATTCATCTTTTTTGAATATATAGCACAGCATATGGGGGGTACAGAAACCATCCGACGATTATTCGATGAATCAGTCCAATCCAATAGTCGAGAACGGGATGGCAGTCATGCCGCTATTAATGCATCCTTAAAACAACAGGGATTTTCATTTCAACAGGCATTAAATGGCATGTCTATTGCGAATAAAATTATGTCATCTTTACCCACTGCAGAAAACTACTCATACGATGAGGCTGAGTCCTACCCTGTTGACGGTCCGGCTATTCTGAAAAAAGTCAATTTCCAAACTGGAAATCGTGATACCGTTTTTTCCACAAAACTATCTCGATTCGCCAGCCAATACGTTCAAATAATCACGCAAAAACCGGTTCAGGTGGATTTAATCAATACCAGCGGGCCCATGTCCGATCTCCAACTAAATGCCATTCTCAAGAAAAATGATAATTCCTATTTAGTCATTTCCAGTCCATCCATCAATATTGATCCGGTGGAATTAAAATCGATTCACCTATCTGTTGTCAGCCATGATACAGTTGGGGGCGACTGGAATTATCAATTGGCCATTCAGGATGGAAAATCAGGGACCGATGCCAATGTGCCGGTAGAATTCACTATTGGGAACCCATATCCAAACCCATTTAACGGCAATGTTCAGTTTTCCATCTATATGCTGAAGGAATCTTCCGTTTCGATTGATGTTATTGATTTGAGTGGGAAACGAGCGAAGCAACTATATAAGGGCAATTTATCAACGGGAAATCACAATTTTAATTGGCATGGGAAAGATAGTTCAGGGAATCAAGTAGCATCCGGCGTGTATTATATCAAAGTATCGGGGAAATCTTCTGAAGACTGGCGTCCTGTTACGTTTCTGAAATAGAAAAATTATTGGAGAATCTTTTAAAATATAATCAGATCTTCTTAGAAACAGTCAAGGAGAGGTGTCTTTCCTCTCCCATGTTTCTCTCCAATTCGGTGTAGTAATATTGGAACATATTCTCAACTCGAAACAGAAAATCCCACCCCCGATAATCGTATCCTAAACTGGCATTCCAAATGTGGATTGGTACGCGCTTATCTTCTCCCGATATGGCGTTCTCCTGGAATAATTTCACTCTTTCAATTCGAGACATATATCGATTCTCAAGTGTCGCTGTAACACCCATTAATCGTGTACCAATCGTCGTCACCAACGTATAACGAAAACGATAGGCCAAGGTATCAATGGTATTGCCGTCTTTATCAATTTCTTCCGGGTTTAACTGGGTATAAGCTGTAGAGAACAATAGGGATTTATCCAACATGGCTCCTGATAAACCAACTTCCAAACCGGATATGCGCGCATCGGTTATATTTTCGAAATGGATAATGCCCTTATCATCTTGGTTCGCCTCAATCAACTGGTCAAAAGTGGATTTAAATGCCACAACATCCATCGTCATGTCCGATATCCATTTATTTCCCAGTAATTTTACGGTCATACCCACTTCTCCGGCTTGACTCCTTTCTGCTATTAAGTCTGGGTTAGGCTCCACTTTAAAAATATTCAATTGGGATCGGGTGTACATTTCTGCTATTGCAGGAACGCGAAAACCGCTACTTACAGAACTTCGAAATGATAACCAATCAAACATTCGGAAATTCAATGCAATTTGCGGTGCGAGCGACTCATCCAGTTCTTCTTCATCTACAAAATAAGTCTCCATCCTGGCACCTGTATTGAGGGTCAGTTTTTTCCCAATCCGCTGCTGTGCCTGGATATAGGCAGCCATGGACAAACTTGAATGGTCTCCATAAACCCCAGCCCTGATTTTTGCTGTTTGACCCACAAGCCCTGCGGTAATTTGGGTGGATTGACTCAATGTTGTGGAAATCAGTATTTCGCCGTAGCCTTTTTGTTCATCAATGCCATTATCATTAGTTGCACTATGATTCTGCCACCATACATCATACATGGAACCCTTGAGTTTGATGACCGTTTTATCCGAAAGAATCATATTAAAAAATCCATTCAAATGTAATTTTGTCCCTTCAGTATAATCATCTTCTTCTCCACTTGGCGCCGAAAAAGGGTTAGCTGCATTCTTCCATTGGGAGGCCAGAGCTGTTTTATCAGCATAATAATTGGCAAATAGAGATGCATTATACCGCTCACCAAAATTGAATTTAACTTTCCCCGTGATATTATTGGCATCTGTCCAACCCTGCCGTTTATACCCATCAGATTTTGCTTTATGAAACCGCACATATGCGCTATGTTTCCCAATGGGGCGGCTGTGAGTTAAATCCAAATAATTGAACAATCCTGGCTGAGATCGCCATTGCCACTGTTTATACTTCGGTTCACTGTACATTCCCGATTTAAATCGAAAACGAGTTTCAGCTTTTGTTGGAGCATTTTTTGTCAGGATATTAACTACGCCACCCAAAGCGCTTGAACCGTACAACGCTGACCCGCCGGAGCGAATAATTTCTACATGATCTATTTCACTCATAGGAACCATGGTCCATGTAATATTTCCGGCGCCACTCCCCAAAACAGGAACACCATCAATTAACAATAATGTCCTGTCACCTACCCCAAGCGTATAACCAGATGTACCACGGATATTTAATTGTCCCCGAATCGAACTGATTCCCGGTTCAAACTTCATCACTTCTATCAAGTTTACGGTGGCGCGGTCATGAATTTTTCGGGGACCTATCACAGACATGGACACAGGCAATTCCATCACATCCTGCACATTACGGCTGGCGGTGACAACAACTTGGGGGGCTGACAAAACATCCTGTTTAAGTTGAATTTCAATAAGGACTTCCTTATCAGCGACGACTATATTTTTTTCGGTGTATTTTTCAAAACCAATCATACTGACAAAGAGGGTGTATTCTCCCGGCTGTAATGGCTCAATTTTGAATTGACCTTCAGCATTAGTGGCCGTTCCCGTAAAAGTACCTTGAACCAATATATTTACGCCTAAAAGCGGTTCACCATTGTCTGCCCGTGTGACACTTCCTGTGATTGACCCCTGAGCAGAAAGAAGAGATAGAAATAAAAAGATAAGAATTATTTTTTTCATTGAGCAAATAGAATAGTTTGGTCGATTTTTAATACTTCCTGCTCTCCCAATTGGATAACTCTTTGTAGGTGAGGTGTTTTATCCAGGACTACAATAGGCAAATTTCCGGAAGCCATAAATGAATCTATTTTTGCAAAAAATACGCCGGGATCTATGGTTAATCCTGCACCAGCAATAAAATAAAATCCCGGTTCTAATTGGAAAAAATATTCAGATTCAATCAAAGGAGACAATATGGGCGTACTATAGGTAACTATCTCTAAATTATTTGGATCAAGCGTTTTAAGAACAATAAGGGCCGTCGCTTTAATGGAGTCAGGCCATTCCCCTTCAATGAATAATTTCCCTTCAATGCCAGAAACCGGTTCTAAACTTTCGGGTGTTTCGCAACTCCAGATAAGCACCAAGACAGAAAGTATGATCGTTAATTTGCAGATTAATTTCATTTGAGTAATTCCGGGTAGCCTATAATTACCACCACATCACCATTATAAATATCCATTCGTTCCCAAATTGGTTCATGTTCCTTAGGCGGTTGTGGTGTATTCACTAAGGCTTCTCCTTCAAGCACGGAATGTTGAACGGAATAGGCATCTATTTCAGGAATAATCCAACGCATAATATCGACCGCCGCAGGATTAATAAAATCTGCTGTAGGTGAAACCATTAGCCCCCGCTGTTCACACATCAGGGTAAAGTATTTATATACAACGGGGTTTTGAGTTCGGACTAAAAATATATCTGCGGGGAGGATGGCAACCTTTAGTTCATTGAGTAAGGGATAAATCCCCTGTTTTTGAATGTTTTTGTTAAATATGGTTACGCGGAAATAATTAACTATTTTATGCTCAATCTCATACCCTTCATTGATAGAGAAACCAATGATATTTTTATTTTCATCCAGGATATGAATCCAAAGATCCGCATCCCGGTTGCGGTGGACAAAGGCATCCAAGCCAATATCATTCCCAAAACCGTTTTTGGACACCGTATGGTGTTGGCGAATGATATCCATCACTTTAGGTGATTTACGTGTTTCTATATCCGGCCAACGCTTTATAGGCTGGATGATTTCAATATCAAATCCCTGGTTCATGGATTTTAAATGGTCCAACAGAGATTGAGCCTGGGGAAGTGATTTATAGTCGGTCCTAGTCATTTGGTGTAAGGTGTTTCCAGTTGGGAAGTTAATTCATAATTATTAATTATGAATTATTAATTATGGATCACCCCAACCAGAGTTGCCGATCTAAACTTCTATATTGGATGGCTTCGCTGAGATGGGTTGCATCTATATCTTTGGTATGACTTAAATCCGCAATAGTTCTGGATACCTTCAAAATGCGGTCGTATGCCCGAGCAGATAAGCCTAGTTTATCCATAGCCGTTTTTAATAATCCACCTGCCTCTTTTGATAATTGACAGTACTTCTTTAAATCATTTGATTCCATCTGTGAATTTGCGAAAATGGGTGCATCCTCATATCGATTCAATTGGACCTGTTTCGCATCTTGGACACGGCTTTTCACATTTGCTGAAGGCTCTCCGGGATCCCGATCGGCCAACTCGATGAATGGCACCGCCGGCACTTCTACATGAATGTCAATCCTGTCGAGCAACGGACCTGAGATTCGGCTCATATATTTTTGGATCATCTGCGATGTGCAGCTACATTCGTTATGGACATCCGTGGCATAACCACAGGGACATGGATTCATGGCCGTCACCAGCATAAATCGGGATGGATAGCTCAAACTCACGGCTGCGCGGGCGATGGTGACAAGACCATCCTCTAATGGCTGACGCATGACCTCCAATACATTCTTTTTGAATTCCGGTAATTCATCTAAAAATAAAACACCATTATGGGATAGACTCACCTCTCCCGGGCGAGGTACGGCGCCACCCCCTATCAATCCAGCATCAGAAATTGTATGGTGAGGCGATCGAAAGGGGCGTGTGGCAATAATGCCTTCACCTTGGGGCATAACACCTGCTACAGAATGGATTTTGGTGGTCTGAAGCGCCTCTTCTAAAGTAAGATCCGGGAGAATTGTGGGAATCCGCTTAGAAAGCATGGTTTTTCCACTGCCGGGGGGACCGATCATAATGAGATTATGGCCACCGGCTGCGGCCACTTCGAGAGCGCGCTTCACATGCTCCTGCCCTTTTACGTCGGTAAAATCGAGATGATAATGGAGATTAGATCGAAACAATTCCTGCCGATCTACAACGACCGGTTCTTTAATGGTCTCTTCATTCAGAATTTGCACTACTTCCATGAGCGATTTTGCCCCCACCACTTTCACTTCATCCACAATCCCCGCTTCCCGGGCATTTTCTTCCGGCAGGATAACTCCTTTAATTCCTTTATCCCGGGCGCAAATAGCAATGGGCAAGGAGCCTTTCACTGGGCGAAGTGTTCCATCTAATGCCAGTTCACCCAGCATCATGAGTTTAGCTAAATATTCTTTTTGAACAACCCCCATGGCAGCCAAAATGCCGATGGCGATGGGTAAATCAAATGCGGATCCTTCTTTGCGAATGTCCGCCGGAGCAAGATTGATGGTTACATGTTTTCGGGGGAATTTAAATCCAGAGTTTTTGATAGCAGCGGTGACACGTTCTTTACTTTCTTTCACCGCACCCTCCGGGAGTCCCACCGTAATAAAGCGCGGTAATTTTGCGCCGGAGAGACTGGCCTCTACATCCACCACATAGGCGTCAATACCAAGGATTGCACTACTGAGAACTTTAGCAGGCATTTAATTCAGTATAGAGTTTAAAAAAGAAGAACTTTTTCATAAATTCTGAATCGGAACACTTAATATTGCAATTTTCAAATTTACCATATCCATAAATTCATGCAATTAATCCGGAACATGGTCTTTTATTTTATCAATGGTCCAATGCAAAAAAGGTGTTTACTTAGAAACACCCCTTTAGAGATGTATATCCAAAATAGGGAATTAAAATATAAATGATCGAATCGCGAATGAGATAAAAGAAGAAAAAAGCGGTCAACACCTGCCACCCTTTCTTTTTTAAAAGGAGTTTATATCCTCCTTCTCTTCTGATATCCCGCCATTCATTAATAAAGTTTGGGCGGTAAAATGACATTAATTTTTCGGTTTTATTTTTCCAAATTTCAAGTTTTCGTACTTCTCCCAAATCGTCTCTCCAGCCGCCTGCTGAAACCGAAAAGCAAATGAGAGGGCATCGTCAAAAGAATTCCCTGAGAATTCTTCATGGCTATAATATTCATCAATCCACCCGACAAATTCCTTCATACCACTTTGGTTCACCTGGTCAAAAATACCATAAATCATTTCAGCTTTATTATCATAATACCAAGTGGTGACTTCCCCATACCCCAGATCTTTAATCATTTTCTGGTGGGTATCATATACCTGGGTGAGATAAGAGAATAAAAATAATTCTTTCCCCTCAGGTTCCAGCGTCTTCCAATAGACTGCAATGGCGTTGGGCGCCGGTTCAACTTTCTTCTCCTGCGCACCGATGAGCATCATGGTGCAAAGTAGTGTAAATATGAATTTCATATTAATCTTCCTGATGGTCTGTTTCAAATTCAGTAATGAGATCTTCTAACTTGCCAATGGCCTCATCTTCCGATACTTTACCGCGATTTTCACCCTGATAATACAAATGTCCAGACCCTTTACCAAAGGCGATTCCAAGGTTTGTGTGTGTTGCTTCTCCCGGACCATTTACGGCACATCCCATAAGGGCGACGGTCATGGGAGTTTTCACATTCTGTAGTTTTTCTTCCATTTCTCCGGCAATTTTAAATAAGTCCACCTCTAATCGGCCACATGTGGGACAAGCCACAATAGTAACACCCTTACTGGCCAACCCCAAGGATTTCAATATTTCAAATCCCACACGTACTTCTTCGACAGGGTCGTCCGTTAAACTCACACGAATCGTATCTCCAATTCCTTTCGCTAATAATACCCCAATGCCCACAGATGATTTGATAGATCCGGATTTAGTGGGACCCGCTTCTGTCACACCCAAATGGAGTGGATAGTCATATGTTTCAGAAAAAAGTTCGTAAGACGCCATCATGAGGTTTACGTCCGATGCTTTAAGAGAAACGATAATATCGTCAAAATCATGTTCTTTACAAATATCAATATGGCGTTTGGCACTCTCCACCATGGCTTCAGCCGTGGGATAACCATATTTTTCAATCAAATCTTTTTCTAGGCTCCCTGCGTTCACCCCAATCCGAATGGGTAGATTCGCACCCTTCACTTTTTCGAGCACTTCTTTCACTCGATTTTTTCCGCCAATATTCCCGGGGTTAATACGAATTTTATCTGCACCGGCATCCACTGCTTCTAAGGCCATGCGGTAATTAAAGTGGATATCTGCCACTAAGGGTACATTCATTTCTTTTTTAATTTCATAAAGTGAGTCGGCTGCAGGTTGATCCGGCACTGTAATTCGGATAATTTGACATCCTGCTTCTTCCAGCCGCGCCACTTCTTTGAGTGTGGCCGTAACATCGTGGGTTTTGGTGGTGGTCATGGATTGAACGGTAATGGCGTGTTCGCCACCAATAATGAGATCGCCAACTTTGACTTGTTTTGTTTTCTTTCGTTCAACCATAATTTTGGGTCGGAAAATTACAACAGACTATCCTTGGTAAGGATCATCCAAATACTGTTTTGCCAAAATAATCGCATGGGCGTGATTGTCCAATTGTATACAATTTTTATAGGCAACGATTGCCTGCCGACGTTGACGATTTAAATCATGAATTTGACCTTTTAATAAATAAGCATTCGCCAAAATCGCATCTAACTCTGCATCATATAATTCGATACATTGATTGATAAAACCAATCGCCTTATCATTATCTCCCGTTAGAAAGAAATAATGACCCCATACGTAGTTTAAATATGAGATAAACCATTTTTGTTGACGCGGGGTTAGTTTGGATAACTGTTGATTCAGACGATTTAATTCTTTCTTTGCCAATTTTAATTTTCCATTCCGCAATAGGCTTTCGGTATAATGAACGTGGAAATCAAAATTTTTGGGGTATGTATCAAATAAGGTTTGGCTCACTTCTAATCCGCGCGCATTATTAATATCTGAAAATTGATAAATAAAGGAGAGTATACTCATGGCTTCTGTCCATGCCCATTTGCTTTTTGTGGCTGCCACTTCTATTTTGCGAACACCCTCTGCTCTCGATGCATCCAACCCAAACATTCCTGCCCCCGCCTGTACCAGCACATTACTCAGGCCCGCATAATATTCTACAATACCGATGGGCAAGTAAGCGTCAGTGAGGTATGGATCTTTTTCAAATGCTTTTTGAATGATACGAAATCCCTGAAAGGCTGCATAAAGTGTGGGAACCCATTTTTTTTGGCCCAGTAAAATTCGAGCATCCAATCCCTTGGCTGTTCCCATGTATAACATATATTCCGGGTGGTCTGGAAATTTCTCCAATTGATCTTCGTAAATCTTTTGAATTTCATCCAGATTAGCGTCCAAGTTAGAATAGATCTCATCCTGAGGTAAATACGCTTCATTCCGTCGCCAATGTGCGGCTGCCCATGTAACGTGTACCCCTGGGTGGTCAGGGAAATCTTTCCGGGCCTGAGAAAGTATTTCAATACTCTTATCAAATTCGTAATTATAAAACGCATCTACACCTGCACGAACAGCGGCATCTCCAGGGCGTTGAGCAAAGAGGATTGAAAATATAGAAAGGAATATAATGGGACGTTTCATTGGTCTATAAATTAGGAGAATTTATTATAAATCAGCGATGATTTACTTTCAATGTAAACCGCCCCTATTTCCCCTCTTTTTTAAGGAGGGGAGCCTTCTAAAAAAATCGAATTTATTTATACAATCTCTAGGAGTGGTTCCTTGGAGTGGAAAACCATGCATGGCAATATTATATTATTTTGCTACCGCTTTGACGAAGTACATATTAGCCTTCATCCGCGCACTAGTGACAGAATTTTCTTGGAGTAAAAACATCATTTCAATGGGATCAAAACAATCCGGTGGATTCATGAATTTCGCGGCGGCTCCCATCTCATTGTCATCGAAAAAATCGCCAAAATATTCACAAGCATCCTGTTCCATTGCTAATGTTAAAGCTGACCCATTAACTGTATATGGAAATGCCAAGGTGTCAATTTCCCCCTCAACATCCATTATCATTACCAATACATTCTCATCAGTGGTATACCATTCACCATGATCTTCACCCTGCCCAAACTCATCGGTAAAATAATGAATGGCATCTCCGTTTTCTCTTAAATCCATCTGCATTTGCTCCTCCTTTATTCCCTGAACAATCAAAGGAAAGTCTACCACAACAGAATCGGATGCATTTACACTAAATGTGGATGCTTGAAATGTACCATCGGCTATATAGTAAGTAGAAGAATCTAATGCACCCGTACCCATATTTATGGCATAGGCCGTATCGGATGAAATGGTTAAGGTGAAGTTGAGTGAATCCAAAACATAATCGGAAGCGCCCATATACATGCCCCCCTCAGTTTCGCTTAACATAACTTGGAGGCCAAGTATCTTTTCTCCGGACATACCATCCTCATCCACAAATCCATAGATTATAGGATATGTTGGATTTTCATCATCCATTTCCCAAATAGATCGATTTGACAAGACAACTTCAGGTTCATCCTCTTCGCCTTCATCGCCAAGGTTAACAATCATATAGGCTAATTCACCACTCGGCGTCCCAAATAAATTTATGGATGATTGTCCTTTGGCAAACATATTCGCCCCTTTTTGGGCTATATTTGATCCAATGATTATTTCACCGTCTGCATCAGTCATGCCCCACGAACCGACCAATTCTTCCGGACGATTGGGTTCTTCTCCTTTATCCTCACAAGCGGGAATGAGAAAAAGCGACAATGACAATAATAATATGGATTTAGTTTTAAAGTTTTTCATAAATATGTACCTTTATTTAGTTGTTTAAGTTTACCAACTTTTAAATATACGGACAAGTGATGCGGGTCAAATATCCGTGTGCATTTTCTAGTTAATTAATCGTCAAAAGTAAAGACAAAATCGATTCATAGATTATGCTTATATTATCATATTAAAATCAGAATATTTTGTTAATGGCGGGGAATCCAAATGAAACATATCCATAAGATAATTATTACATTTTTGTCTTTAATCGTCGCGGTCTTTATCGGGTGGATTGTTTTTGATATTGGTGATTATTATTTAACCGATCCTATTAATCGCCCCCACCATCTCGACCATAAATTTTGGAAACCAGGCGGAACCATGGGGCACGGGTTGGGAATCCTCGGTGGCAGCATGATGGTAATCATGTTTATTTATTCAATTCGAAAACGTGTTCGATTCTTTCACAAGTGGGGCAAATTGCCCACATGGTTAAACTATCATATTTTTCTCGGTATTGCCGGCCCTATTTTGGTAACGTTTCATACTGCATTAAAGTTTGGCGGTTTGGTCTCTATTTCTTATTGGTCCATGGTTGCCGTCGCCTTAAGTGGATTTATTGGTCGATATATATATGTTAAAATCCCCCATCATGTGAGCGGGAAAGAAGTGACCCGAGATGAATTCAACGTCCAGTTGATTACGGTAACAAATCAGTTTAAAGATGAATTTGGTCTTACCGATGATACTATAGAAAAAATACTTCAATTATCCGGGGCAGAAAAAATTGAGAGAAGGGGATTAATGGGAATCTTCACTATCTTTTTTATGGATATCACCGGCTGGTTCAAATGGCAGAAAATTAAGAATACAATCGGCAAATCATCCTCTATCTCTCGAAAAGAAATGAAGCACTTTAAACATAATTTAAGACAAATTGTGAAAATGGATCGCCAAATCGCTTTCTGGAATGCGGCTCAAAGTTTGTTCCACTATTGGCATGTTATTCATAAACCATTTGCCTACACCATGCTTCTTATCATGTTTATCCATATTGCAGTAACTGTTTCACTAGGATTTACTTGGATTTTCTAATGGATTCCGAACTGTTAATCACATGGGGAATTGGCCTATTTATAATCCTTTTGTTTCTGATTCCATACATCAGAAAGATGAAACGACAGGAAGCTTACACTAAAAAAAGGCTTGAAGAAACTCGCTCTAAGCGGCAGGATAAAGCACTATTACAACACCCTATAATTAATCAATCTTCGTGCATCGGCTGCGGTATTTGTGTGGAAGTTTGCCCCGAAGGTGATGTACTGGGATTAATTGATGGGAAGGCAACTATTATTCATGGCAGCCACAAATACAATGTCCGGATTAAGTGGATGAACTGCTATCTCGCCAATATGCCAAGTGTTTTCCAGCCCTAAATGTGCCCAGGTCTCCCCGCCGTCATCT